>Ga0307517_10000792_pt1 | contig 54373 bp, 47 predicted proteins | sample 23_EM_MG_FD_194515 | JGI IMG/M metagenome (GOLD analysis project Ga0307517, IMG submission 194515) | Populus trichocarpa ectomycorrhiza microbial communities from riparian zone in the Pacific Northwest, United States - 23_EM | ecosystem: Host-associated > Plants > Roots > Unclassified | place... | reverse complement strand
CCCCCCCCCCCCCCCCCCCCCCCCCCCCCCCCCCCCCCCCCCCCCCCCCCCCCCCCCCCCCCCCCCCCCCCCCCCCCCCCCCCCCCCCCCCCCCCCCCCCAGTACAAGCACTGTAGATAGATAGATAGAAGCAAAGTGAAGTTCTCCCGTCGGTCGACCAGTAGATAATTGATGCCACCGTTCGACTACCGTAGGCTATTGGTGCTGTCCCAACATCACGCATAATCACTCGATTTCCTTGTCCCGGCCTTTACTTTTATCATATATCACTAGCTTAATTAACTTACTGGCTGGGCGGCTCATCAAGCATTCGGATGAATTGGCGCCAAAAGTTCCAGGCTTCGTGTGCAAGCCGGCGCCAATTTTGTTCCGAAAACCTTTTTGTGAAATCGCCAAGTAATCCTCACCAGCCCGACCGATTGACTCACTGACTCACTCACTCACTTGTTTACTCACTTCTTCTCGGTCCTACATTTTTTGCTGCACAGTACCGGTACTCGAGTACGGTACTTATTCCTCCTCTCCCGAACTCTCGTATTCTCCCCTCCCCTCGCTTCCTCTCCCTACAGTGTTCCGCGCGTTCAAGTGAGACGATAGAAAAAATATGGTGGGGTACAGTACAGTACTATTGCATTAAACAACCATAGAAGAAATAAGGAAAGAAAAAGAGCTTACGCACACCCCCCTCCTCTTTTAAGTTTAAAATTCCACGTAAATTGCACTTCCACATGCGTGAAGGGTAAGCTAAAGAGCGGAAACGAACCGAATGAAGAAGTGGACAGTGCAGTGCTCCGCTGCCCACACACACATAATCTACAGAAAAACAAGCACGGAAGAATGATAGCAGTAGGCACAGCGGAGGAAAAAAGAGAGGGAAAAAAAAAGGTATATTAAATTCCCTTCTTTGAATTGAATTCCATCCCCCCCCCTGCTTGTCTGCCTGCCTGCCTACGTACTCCGCGTTTTCCCACTCAAAAGCAAGCTAAACCGAAAGAGCTAAAACAGTGATTTCGGAAGAAAGAAAAAAGAGAAAGAAAAAAACGAAATGATATAAGTAAACAAGTAGAAAAAGACAACCGAAAAAGACAAAATCCCGTCCAAAAACACAGTAGTAAGGAAAATAAAAAGCCAATACCCGTTAACAAATGAAATGCTACTAATGAGAAAAAAAACAAGGTTGAGGGGGAGTAGGGGAGTGAAAAATAAAATAAAAAATTGTACGGCAAGGTATGAGACAATAAGAAACGGAGAACGAGGGGAAAGGGTGGTTGTTTTTGCATCAGAATCTGAGGCAAATGGTGATTTTGGAATGAATAGACACAGGTCAAGGTCCGGCCGTCGCTGTTTGGATGAAACAGAAACAGTTGGAAGGAAATTGAGATGATATAATGGAAAAAGTATCGTGAGGTTGAGGTGAGACTCGTACGAACATTCTGCCGTGCGGAAGGAAAGAGGGACAAAAAATACAAGACTGATATAAGGTGGAAACAAAGTTTTGTTGGAGGGGGGTAAAAATAATATCAAAACAGCAGCTAAGGTCGATGAAAACTCCCGTGCGTCTATAGTCGTGTAATTCCCAACCACCTAAACTCCAGGACCTACCAGCCAATGCTCGAGCGAAAAAATCAAGAGCAACAAGTTTGACATGGTACAATGTATATGAAGGCTTTAACAAATCTCCATATAACGTTTACTGGCCACCAACAACCAACCCGATCCTTCTGTAGATACCCTCAGCAGCATCCAACATCCTATTTGCTTCTCCTAATGTGCTCCCTTCGACCTCTTCGCTCTCCTCCTCAACAACCTCTGGAGATTGCTCTGCAACGGCCTCTTCAAAGAGATCCTCCGGTTGAGCCTGACCTCCTGCAATCATTTCCAAACGTTCAAGCAACGCCTCCACGCCGGTTCCAGGGAACAATTCGTCGAGAGTTTTCTTCTCGTCAATCTCAGCCTCCTCCCTGCCATAGTACTGCATCTCTTCCTCGTAAACATCGAAGAGATCCTCCGGCGCCTCATACTCGTCCTCCTCGAAGTGATAGTCCATGATATCTGCCTTCTCGTTGCGGATGGGGAAAAACCCATCAGCAACAGGAAGGGAACTCAATTTCCAGTCCTCATCCTCAACGACCTTTCCATTCAAATCCTGGATGCTTGGGGGACCTTGTGGAAGTTCGAGAACACTAAACACTTGTGGCGAATTGGTTCCCCAGGTGTTGTACGCCAAAGGCCACTCAGAATCTTCGGAAACTGGGGCAAGATTAGGATTGACATCCTTGCGGGTATTGGGGCGAAGGGAAGCGTCATTGTTGGAAGGAACGGTTTTTGGTTCCGGTGCGGCGGTGGTGTTGGGAACCTGCTCCAAAGTATCGTTCTGGGCGGCTGGTTGCATGGCGTCCAAAAATACTGAAAACGCGGGAGAGCTTAAGAGCATTCTAGTAAGCTCACTAAGTTTGTTATTCTCTTCCCTGAGTCTAGTGTTCTCATGCTGAAGATCGGTAGCTTCGTTTGTCTTGGTAGCAACTTCCTGCTCCAAGTGGGTGATGTATTCTATAAAAACTTGTAAGTAGATGCAGACAGGCGAATACGGGGACCTATGGTATTACCCTTTCTTCTGCTTCTGAAGGCACGGGCAGAAACCTTGTTTCTGAGTTGCCTCCTCTCCTTGCTGGTCAACTTCTTTCCTTCCTCACTGGCAAGTAGACGCTCATCCTCATCCATTTCATCCTCCTCCTTCTTGAGCTTGGCAATGTGAGGCAAAACAGGGGGTGCGCCGTTGGCAGAAGGATGAGGAGCATTGCTCTTCATGGAAGTCAAGATTTTGTCTACACGCTCATTGACACCATTCTTCGGAGCAACCTTAAGTTGCTGCTGTTGGGATAGCGGAGCTTGCTGTTGTGTTTGCCTCTGTTGCTGCTCTCTGATTGTTCTCTGCTGCTGTTCATAGGCAGCTTGGTGTTGATGGATACCAGGGAAGAATCTACCAGCGGTAGCCATAGGGGGGGCGGTCGGACCGACAGGGGGGACCGTGACAGTAGGGACTTCGATCTTGACCGAAGATTCCAAGTTATCCATCATCGGTGAAGCTCCCAAGACCAGACTAGGGTTAACAAAATTGGCTGAACTGTCCCCAGCAGTGGTGCTCTCGGGGTAAAAGTAGGCTGGCATCATGCCGCTCGAACTGTTTAGCGAGGTGGAAGAGTCGTTGTCGAGTTGCATGAAACTATTCTCATGTGGAGAAACCGACATGGAGGCGGTTGGAGTGAAAAAGTCGGGATAAAAACCGGAATTTACGGGAAGCGAGCCCGTTTGTTGAGTGTGAAGATCGTATTGATGGCTCGGGGCGGGAAATCCTGTAGCTGACAGGTGATTGTTGCCGGTGACCTTTTGGTTCATCGAAGGTGTACTAGACTGCGACGAGGAGAAAGAGGACCGAGATAGAGTAGGCGAGGGCATGAATGAGCTAGGGCCGTCGTAGTCGATGAAGGCGTCGATGTCGTTAAAGGAAGAGTTCTCCTGGTTGAAAGATAGGGAAGAACTCGAGCGGTTTCTGCTCATGTTATTTTGTTGTGACATTTCAAACGAGGAAGGCCTTTTCGTAAAGCTGGCTCTCGCTCGCTGGTCCGTAACAGAAGCTAATTTCCAACCGACTATTCTTATCTCCCTTTCTAATTATGTCTGTAATTGTTATGAGGCGATAGGTAGGTGTTTCTGTTAAAAAGTCAAGACGAGTATTTACTTGTGTGAATCCTAACAGAGAGAAGTAATGAAAGGTTTAACGGTGTGGGTGGTGATGATGATGGTGATGATGATGGGGTAGCAAGTGGGTGGTGGTGGTAAAGAAAAGGGCGAGGAGAACTTGGTTGTATTGTTGAGGTTGTGAGGGTGTACGGGCAGGAGAAGGAAAAGGACAGGACAGGTAGCGGGATGAAGGTGGGCTGTGTTGAGATTGCTGTGTTGTGTGGGTGCGGTGCCGTAGGAACGGTGGTGGTCGCAGGTCGTAGCAAGAAGAGAATTACAAGCAGCGGCAAGAGCAAAAGCTGATTTGGTTGATGGGGAACAGTACGGGGGGGGGGTTGCTCTCAGAGGAGACTCCTATTGGGCAAGAAAATGCACTGAGAGGGAAGAAGGGGAATTTGCGACCTTTTGGGGGGGAGACAGTAAGGAAGGGGGAGAGAACGGGGCTGTGTTGCAATATCCATCCACCTTTTCCACCTCCCCAACCAATCCAACCCCATCGAGGAAAAAAGTGAGAAACCAAGCCAGGACCGAAGGACCAGCATCCCGGAACAAGATTCGTGTTCACCCGCGTTCTGCTGCTCAAAACGGTTGCTGAAGCGCTCGGCGCCCCCCATTCGAGTCCTTGGATTTCTGGAAACTGTTTGGATTTGAGTTAAATTCCGCCGCTTCAGAGCCCGGGGTGCAGCGTTCTACCATTTACTCAGATGGCTACAGAGCTCGTCATGATCCTAACAATATCTCTCCAATCGTGCCGCAGTCATACAAAGCCCTCGCAACAATTTTCATCAGCATCGACGAGCCCACCAGGACAGCCCTTTGACAAAAACCTTCTTCCTTGGCCGCTCCGACCTTGTTTTTCTTTTTCTTTCTTTTTCTTTTCTTCCTTTCCCTCTCCAAAGATCGCGGCCATCCGACACTTCACAAGAGTACGGTGCCCGCAGACCCGCACTGTAAAGTAGGGTACCGGTATTTACACTCTCCTACCGGTACACTACGGTAGTTTCCCAACAAGACTCTACTCGTATGTGTTTATAAAAACACCCGGCACCCCTTTCCTGTCGCTATCATAGACCAACTGGCACACCGGGTCTCTGCCATAGTTGCTATTGTTGCTATTCGCTACTTACTATCCCACCGGTTCCGGTATTTTTCCATTACAGTATTCCCTCAGCGCTGCTCCGCACAGTGAGCGAGAATCAAAAGATCCCCTCGTCCCCTGCTTCAATGTTCTCATCACCATCACTTCCACAATACCGGTAACGTAGACTATCGGCTCATCCTGCTTTTCTCGCTAAATCCTGGAACTACTCTCCCTGCAAGACAGCTATGTCCAATTCCTGATCGAGACACCTTGCATTGTATTCCGTTTATCCGACACGAGGCTTGCGTCACGCTCCATGGCAGATCTCTTACCCTAAGCCCTACTTTCACTCTGCTTTCACTCACAAGGTTTGCTGCACTGCGGATATTTCGGGCTTAGCCTTTCTAAAAACAGATCAGATGGGCGAGTGGGGAAATGATTTGCCCGACTCCCTCTTCAAGCCACCCGGGGGAGCTAAGGTCTTGTCAGAAAGAACCTTGTTCAGCTGAAGTGAGACCCCGAGATCCCCCGTTGTGGGTCGCTTCTGACATGCGTCTAGAAGCTTTTCACCAACCAAACAAATCTGCCTTCCTGTAAATAGAGAAGGCACTCTCGAAAGGGATAAAAAGGATACCGTATACGGCTTTTTTTGAGATGGTATTACCTACTTGTTGGGAGTCTTGCGATTTTTATTTCGACAAAAAACGAGCGGTTTGAGAGGCTTCTGGGAGGACGTTGCCAGCACAGTTCCCCCCAAGGCCCCAGTCCCCCCGGTACTCGAATGGTTCGAATCGTAGCCGCATCCCATGGAACGGGGCCATTTCCTATTTGGAGAATTTCCACCAAACGTCTTCCCCGTGGAGTGGAGATTGCCGGACGTTGAAGCAGTCCAGTGATCACGATGATCTAGCTAATCTCACTCGTTTTCTTTCCGAAGCTTGTCCACTACATGTACTACAGTAGTACATACTCAATCTTTTCCTAGTTCCTTCACGGTCGTCTGTAAATTTACCGAATTTCACTCGTTTTTAGCTTAATTTAATATGTTACCCCCGCGCGTGCACGATACCCAGTGCGGTGATAGGCAAGACCATCACCCTAATTAGTTCGAGCATCACCTATGAAGGGAAGGGGTCCACTCAGTGGGCTGGTCCAGCCAACCAACGAACTTGACCTTCCTCTACTAGTACCGGTACTTGAAGATAAGCCACCGTTTATACCTTTTGGAGTTAGGAGGTTGAACAGAACCAGTGCCTGAAAATTGGTTAAGGGATGACTTGTAATGTCATAAACATTAGGCCATTCCTAAACAGTTTTTCTGGCCATGGTACCGGTACTGGCATGTTGATCGTCGTTCAAAGCTTTTGGCTCGAACTGAATTTCCCGCCCTATATTCACCGGCTCCACGAACAGCAACACTTCAATATTTCCTCCTCCACCCTTCTCCCTGTGGCCTAGAGCAGTATCTAAGCATACTCGAGTAATTGCAGGCGGCCACTGCCAACCCGTGCCGTGGCTTGACATAAAGTTGAGGGACCCGCATAGTGCCCCAACCCACGCACGGGCTTTTGGTCTACGGTATTCGAACGGCCAAGGGTACGGGAAGAAGCTCCACCGACCCGAATATCACGGATCCGGGGGATTCCCGGTCCGGTTCCTCGGAGAACTTTCCGTGCCGGTCCGTTTCAGGTTCCTTATAATAACTAATGCTTGTCTGGTCTAGCCTGATAGGGTAGGAGATTCAAGATTTCGACAACCGCGATTTAGATTAGGGGGGAAAGCCGAGACTCCCCGTATTGGGCTTCTATGCTCTGAGGCTTGTCTGATGATATTTAGAGAAGGGGGGCTGAAAGATGATCATTTGTGCAATTTAACCTGCCATGCGTGGCTAGTAAATTCACATAGTATCACTCGGTGTGTCATTTACCCAAACCGGGGGAATGTTGGGGTTTAATAAATATAGATTACCGGTACCGCGAGAGATGGGTGGGAGGCGATGTTTTTGGATTCGCTGTTTGTTACTGAGACCAACTCCATGCACACACACCTATTCTTTTTCCCTCCCCGGTCGTAATCCCTGAAGAATCTATGCAACGTAGACCGCCAATCGAATTTCAATATAGCTCAGACCATAGTGTATCCGATTCATGTTCTCCTATCCAAACCCGTCAATATCGTTTCTGTTGACCACACAGGCCACTTCTACCGCTTTGCATTGGGGATGGTGAGTCTGCTCTGTAGAGGTGGTCCGATGGGAAAGGCGAACTGGGAACGCTGTTGTCTACTCGAGTACCTTGGGCTCAGGGGTGATATTGCAACGCATTAATTTATGGAGCGAATATGAGACGGAACGTGTGTGAAGCTTAGGGCCACACGGGGTGCAAGGGGTATTATACATTAATGGTATTTGAAGAGTTGAGTGCGGCGCTGGGGTCGGCGGAGGGTGGAGGAGGAGGAGGAGGTTGGTTTGGGGCATCGGTGGATATGCAGGGCGATGTTTAACCTCCCAAAGATGCGTGTAGTATTTTGAAGCCTATTTTCTTGTGCTTATAGACACCCAATGAGGAGGGGAAGTATATTTCTAGTTGGCCTTGGAGGCTGGGAAAAGTCCTGTCAACGGAGGGTTGGCCATCGCTACCGGGCAGACAGGCACTTATGTCACTGTTCAATCGCACGGTGCAGTTAGACAATCAAGACTTTGGCAACAATCCAGACTTGATCTCCGGAAAATAGCGCGGAGATGGGCATCCCCGCATTTATCGTAATAGTACACTAAGTTGTTCGGATAAGAGCTTGCAGAGCTTTCTACTTGAGAGGCAATCGTCTCACTACTTGGAAATTCGATTTGGTTAGTAGCTTGCGTCACCTTGGACCCCTCATACTTCCCAAACTCACCATTTATACCCCGACGAGGTAGCAAACCATCGCTCTTCTACAGGGCGAGCCTGAGCACTCAAATGCGATGTCTGATATCTCTCCTGAAGAGTTCTCATCTAAGCCCTTCGATTACCTGATCGTTGGCGGCGGCACCGCCGGGCCTGTCCTCGCCGCACGTCTCTCTGAGAACCCGGATGTCCGAGTAGGAGTTCTCGAAGCCGGGGGAGCGCAGTTCGATAACCCTAAGGTGAAAATCCCGGGCCTCCTTGGAAGGTCAATTGCGGATCCCGAGTTGGATTGGGCCTACATGACCACTCCTCAGAAGGAGCTCGGCGGAAGGCAGCTGCTCTACCCCGGGGGGAAAATGCTCGGCGGGAGTTCGGGGCTAAACTTCATGTTCTGGGGGAGGGGGGACAAGAGGGACTATGAATGGGAGAAGGACTTTGGGGTAAAGGGGTGGACATGGGATAGTTTTTTGTTTGTCCTCCATGGTTTTACTCTGCTTCCTTGGGTAGAGAACAAGTGTTTATTATTTCATAGGAAGTATTCGAAGAAGTCCCAGAGACTCAACATCCCGACGGAGCCTGAGAAATTGGCTATGTTCCCCACACCTACGCATGTTCCGGAGTTCCACGGCACCGATGGCCCTATACATGTTAGCTTTTCGAGTTGGCACGAGGATGTGATGAAGTTCCTCATGCCCGCTTTTGCGGATATTGGTGTTCCAAGAAACGTGGAGCCTATGAGTGGCTGTCCTGTTGGTTCGAATATCGCTGCCCTGAGCATCGACCCAGCTACAGGGACTAGGTCCTATTCCGCAAATGCTTACTACGGACCTAATTCTAGTAGGGAAAATTTAGTCATTTTAACCGGCGCTCAGGCTACCAGAGTCTTGATTGAGGATTTTGTGGTTGTTGGAGTGGAGTATCTTTTTGATGAAAAGACGCACTCTGCTCGTTGCTCGAAAGAGGTGATTTTATCTGCGGGGGCAATCGCGTCTCCACAGTTGCTTGAGCTTTCTGGAGTTGGTGATAGGGAGCTCTTGGAGAGATATGGGATAGAGTGTAAGGTGGAGAACCCAAATGTCGGAGAGGGAATGCAGGATCACCTCAGTGAGTGCGCGAATGCCGCCGTGGAATGGCCTAGAGCTAAGAAACCTAGCAACAAGTATTGAATTTGAGCTCCGTCCTGGGACTCGCACTATGAACGATCTGGGCGACCCTCGAAAGCTCGCTGAAGCGATGAAAGAATACCAAGCCTCGTCCTCTGGGATATTAGCAACATCACATACACATTATGCTATGATTCCACTTTCCAAAGTCATGCCTCAATCCGAAGCAGAACACATAAAGGAGACCATCAAGAAGGATCTTGAGACTACCGCAAGCCCGCGTGATCGCCTTATTTACCAGGTCGAGCTCAACCGTCTCAACTGCCCTCAGGACTCTCTCGGGCAAGTCGAGATCATGTCAGCACCCTTTGGCTTCCAGGTCTTCCGAACCGAAGAAGATGTTCCAGGGAAGCGGTCCTTTAACTTCTTCATGGTCGGAATGCACCCCCACTCGCACGGGTCGGTCCATATTTCCTCCCAGAACGTAACCGACCAGCCAACTATCGAACCGGCAGTCTACTCCTCCAATGTCGACCGCCACGTCCTCCTTCGCGCCACACAGCTTGCCGATAAAATGGCCAAGACGCCTCCATTCGAAAAGTTTCTCGCAAAACGTATACAACCGCCAGAGGGAGAAATGACCGAGAGTGACTGGGATAAGTTTGTTGGAGAGTCAACGGCGACTTGCTGCCATAGCATCGCTACCTGTGCTATGTTGCCTAGGGATAAAGGAGGGGTGGTAGACGAGAAACTCAGGGTTTATGGTGTGAAGGGATTGAGGGTTGTGGATGCTAGTATCTTGCCGGTGCATATCTCGCATCATATACAGGCCACCGTCTATGCTGTCGCGGAACAGGCAGCCGATTTGATTAAGGAGGAATGGTAGAGATATTACCTCCGGAATTCGTAGAGACAGTGAGGTATGCAGAGGTTAGCACACCAGTTCACTACTAGCAGTGGGCGGAATGGGAATGGGTTATTAGAGGTATGGTGCAAGAATCTTTAGGGGGTGTGAGCGGGTAAACACCCTCGCCGGTAATTTTTCAATTGGCGGTTGGTTTTGACCAAGAGCTCTAATGGTGTAAAACTTCGATCCCACTCTCGAAACCCGTTTTGGGTGCATTTACACCCACCCTCTAAATTTCTTGCACTAGTATCCCGGCTTGGGATATGGTCACCATAGTAATGTACTAGTATCTTACGAGTGCCACTGTGCTGGTATCATAAAAAGGCAAAACCTGCATGAAGACATATTTGTAGTGTACGGCAACCTACTTGCGCATTCCAAAAGTATCCGGATGCCTCGGCGCCAAGCCGCTGAGATTTGGACCTGGATCCGCGAATCTTGGCGCCAAGGCATCCGGATACTTTTGGAATGCGCAAGTACTCTACTCGAGTACTCCAATTTTTTGTGGGGCCCCCATCGGCACAGATATTCTACCGCCACCGTTTTGCCCATTGTGGTCGGACGTCCGGTCATCAGCGAGTCACTCGAACCCCGCCGGGAAAATGCATTGCGCACAGACCACGTTTTTTTTTTCATGAGGCTCAAGCTGCCCACTGCAATGTATCATCCACGAACTTGACAACGGTTCATTGGCAACACGCACAACCACACCTTCTTCGCCCCACCATTGCTCCAACAAAAATGGCTTCACCCTCGCCCCCGCCCACAAAACGGGCAAAACTCGACGCGCCCAGTCACAAAGCCACCCCACAGAGAGAGCTTGAGCTTGCAGTCGGAATTGCTGGTTATGTGCACCCAGACTTACCTGGATGGCAGGGTGTGTTCAAGAAGCGGTACGCGGACTTTCTGGTGAACGAGATTGGGCTCGATGAGAAGGTTGCGCACTTGACGGATTTTGGGTCGGAGTTTTTAAGGAAGAAGAGGGAGGGAAAGAAGGAGCAGAAGGTGGAGGAGGCGGAGTCGTCCGTTTCTAGCATTGTCGGGGATGTGGCAGACAAGACAGACAAGGCAGGGGGGGAAGATATCGGCCCAGAAGTATTGGCTGCTACTCTCCGGGCCCAGCTCAGGCTAACAAACCAGCAGAACCCCAAACTTCAAAGCATCATTCGACTGACTGGTCCTGAAACTGCCGCGTTCTGCAGCAAATTACTGGCGAGCATTAACGGGGGAGCAGTGGGGTCTCACCCAGAACATATAACCCAGAGCATAGACCGCGAAGAGCGAGGCCCCGTCCACACCGCAATTCGGGAATTTTCCTCGGGAAAAATCGACTCGGTTACCTTGAGCGGTGACCAAGAAGGGTGTATCAGAATTTATGCGGGTACCGGGCAACCTGGCATGCGTCAGAGGAAACGGGGCAATCGTGCGGGACGGAAGAGGAACAAGTCTGGTAAAGGCAATGGGGAAGTAGTGTTGGATTATTGTCATTTTTTGGTGTATAAAGTGAATAGGGATACCATGGACGTTATGGGGGTTCTACCTCACTTAATTGGTGGCGCTGGAGGGAAGAATCCGTTCTCGTTTGCAGGGAATAAAGACAAGCGGGCTGTTACCGTATCGTGGTTCTCTGCATACAAAGTTCGTGCGGAGCGGTTGGCCCAGTTAAACCAGGGAGAGGGCGGTCTTAGAGGGTGCCACGTGGGGAATTTCTGTTACAGGGATACTGGTCTAGGGCTAGGTGATCTATGCGGAAATGAGTTCGTCATTACTCTCCGGGAGTGTATTTCTTCGGACGCGAGCAAAAGTTTAGAAGAGGTTGTTGGCACTGCAATACAGCGTGTGAGGGAAACCGGTTTCATAAACTACTTTGGGCTCCAGCGCTTTGGCAGCCACGGTGTCGGGACATGGGAAGTCGGGGTGGAGATGCTGAGAGGTAACTGGCGCGGTGCTGTCGGGAAAATCTTGAGCTACGATGCCGCGATTCTGGAAAAAGACGATAATCTTGTCTCTACAGAGGAGAAATCCCGTGCGCAGGCTTGCCATATATTCCTTACCACCTATGATTTCCAGAAAGCCCAGGAGCTCATACCCCGTCGGTCAAATGCTGAGAGAGCCATCCTCACATCCTTCAGGGATCGGGGTATAGAGGCTAATGAGCATGGCGGGAGGTTAGATTACATGGCGGCGCTACAGGCTGTCCCTAGGAAGATGAGGACAATTTATCTTCATGCTTTTCAGAGCTTTGTCTGGAACTATGTTGTTACTGAGAGGATTGCTTGGGGTACTAAGGTTCTACCCGGCGACCTGGTAATGGCAGAACCCACTACTGCCGCCGAGAACAAAGCGCCTAAACCAGCTACTACCGATGATGCCCCGGAAATAGACCAGGATGGCGAAGTCATCATTCGTGTTCCTCCGGGCGACGCGGGAGTAGCTAACACCAGCCCGGAAGAAGAAAAGTTCAAGCGGGCCAGAGCACTCTCCAAGGGAGAAGCCGAGTCAGGGAAATACACAATCAAAGACATCGTGCTCCCGACCCCGGGCTGGGATGTAATTTATCCCCAAAACGCCCTCATGGAGGTCTACAGCCGGGTTATGAAAGAACATGGCTTGGACCCTCTAAACATGAAGCGCAATCACAGGGAAACAAGCCTTCCAGGATCTTACCGTCACGTTATTGGTACGTTTATCAACGACGAAGCCAGCTATGAGATTAGAAAATACCATGGGGACGAGCAGATCGTCCAGACTGATCTTGAGGTCATCAAACAAAAAGAGGCTGCCGCCGAGGAAGCTGCAAAGGATGATGCGGTTAACATGGAACTCGATGCTCAACCTGAAGAGTGCGCTGTGATTGCTGCGGAGAGGGAGGGTGAGGGGGGAGAGAAGACAGCAGTGGTCTTAAGGTTCCAGCTTGGTACAAGTACCTATGCCACTATGGCACTCCGGGAGCTGATGAAGGACGGGGTTAAAGCGTTTGTTCCGGAATTTGGCAGGATGTAGGCGGAAAGAAAGGCCAATGGATGTGGTGGGTTTTCATCTAGTTTGATTTGGTTTTGGTTGGATTGGATTTACACATAGGGAAAAGTTAACGCATCGTACCTGAAAATCTTTGTCTACGACAGATGAACTATTGACCTACGATATATGCCATAGAAGTGATTGGTATATTGTGGGGCTTTCTTTCGAAACGACTGGGTCGTGCTCCCCCGCCTAGATACTGTGAATTCAGTTTATGTCTTGGCCCGCGGTTCTCCCATAACATCCAATTGCGCCCTCCTTCCACATCCAACTTATATTGAGGGAACCAGCCCGGATAAACACGCCGGATGAACATTATCGGTGCAATCCCAGAGCCGACCTGCAGTATTTACAGTACAGTACTGTACTTCTTGACGGGCACGTAGTTGTATATCATGTAACAACTCCCGAACGATCAGTCCGGCTCAACCGTTAAGTTCTCCGCCGCCGCCCTGCCCCCCCGAGCCTGACCTCAACCCCGTCTCGCGCTCATGCCGGTAGTTAAACCCCTCATCAACCCTGCGATTCACTGCCCTTGCTGCAGGTACGAAAGCGAAAGAAATTAAAAGGGTGATGAACGGATTATCTACAGATAATTATGATACCATATCACATCCTAGCAGAGAGGTAATCCGGGGAAATGTACTGTACTGCTGGACAGTGGCTTCTGGTGTCGGGAGTGGGGGGGTGGGTGGGTATCCGTTCAAGGTCATCTATTTATCTTGGCTGTACCTTTCTGGTGTGTGGGAATATCCGGCGGGGGTAGCGCAGGCAGAACAGAGGAATCGGTAGTTCGGCATGGTGAGGTGCTGGACGGATGTGCGGGCGTTGGCTGTGCGGTGGGTGAAAGGTAAATAGGAAGTGATGGGCTTTGTGCTGTATACCGGCAGTAGGTACGAGTGCGGTACTAATAGTACTTCTTTTGTGCTACGGTTCTGTGATATGTTAGACCTAGGTCGTGCATTTCACACTAGATATGTTCCCCACGGGCACACAAACGACTAGAAGCTATTCGTTTGCGGCTATTTTTTCGTTCAGTGAAGTATTTGGCTACCGGTGCTCGTATCGCAAGGTCTTACTTGACGCCATCTAATCAGGCCTTTTTTCCACCCTATGCCTAGCAACAATGTGGTATTCCCAGCTGGCTAGGTGGAAAGAAAGAAAGAAAGAAAAGGAGATGCTGGAGGAAAACAGAGTTAATACGGTAGACACCTCTGGCTTGAACCAAAAAACAAAAAGGGAGCTCGCCGCAGTACGGTATCTCAACATTGCCCGACGCTAGGCGCTATTGATCTAATAACCTCGGTCTAGCTACAAAAGGCCCAACCCAAATCACCCCCAACTAACTTGTCATTTTGAGTGCGATAGCCTATTAATTATACTTTACACATGCACTTAGGGCTGGGCACTGAGTTTCCATGAGAGTGTGAGGATAAACCTTGAGTTTCTTGCCAAAGTTTTTTCCTTTAGCACTTGATACGCGTCTTCGGGTCTGTAGAGTCGCAGTACGGTACGGTACTGCTTTTGGTGGAACCGAAAGTATACATCTGGGGGCAGACCCCACCATCGACCGGGGTAACCTCAATTCTAGAAGGGTGGGTGGAAAACGGGGAAGAAGGGAAAGAGGTTATAAATGTATGATATGAGAAATATCTTGACAGGAGCATTACAGTGAACTGCCGTACCGGCATTGCCGGACGTTTTCCGGGGACCAGCGCTCCTCGGCGGGTATTGGCATGGGGATGTATCTAGACCGCGAAAGCTCCGGAAGCAAGAAAAAGACGAAGAAAGGAGAAAGTGCCCAAAGGTTGATGCCCTCCTGGATAATCCTTCGTGATCTGCTCTCTTTTCCATCATGTGTATTGCAGCCCCCTTTTATATAATACTTGTACATCAACGTCTTCGATACCGGTACACATACGAGTACCCGTCAATATGTTTTCGTACGAGACAGGGTTTATTTTGCTGGTTAATCATCCTGCTTAGACGTTCCGACACAAATCTCTCTTATCCAAGTTAGTAGTAGCAGAGCTTTACGGTACCGTACAGCCGGTACTGGTACTGTCGGATGTGTTGGATGGACTCATTGTGGCAGACGAATAACTATGCAATGTCTTCACCCTGTTTACAAGTATCATACCCGGGAATAACGTTTTCGTATATACAAGTTTCCTAACCTATTTTGAAGGGGACTGGGGGAAATACCAGCAAAACAAAACAGGGAGTTATCATACTTAAAGGGGAGATTTGGACATTCTAAGACTGATTTCTCTTATTCAAGTTAAACGGTATCACAATATGGAGGCGAAATCTTGGCATTGGGGTACCCAATGCCATGGTTTACGGTAGCGGTATGATACATCAATTCAACTGTTTCCAGGGAAAAAAAAGGTCCCACCAACCAGCTCGGGCGTGGGGTCTTGCCTCCCTACCGTATCTTAGTGCTCCTCCCACCCTTTACATAAACTCTCACACATAAACTTTCACAATTCTTCCTCTTCAGTGCCCCTCACCCTCTTCCTCTCCCCCCTTTTTACTAATTTATTCCCTTTCCCTTTCCCTTCCTTTCCTCTTCCTTGACTTAATCACTGAGCGACAATGCCGCCTCCCGCTCGGATCCTACAACGACCTGCGCTTGCGGTTATTAGAGGGGCTACGAGGGGATTTACCGGTGGTTCGACGGCAAGGCTAAAGCCCCTCGCTAGTGGCGCCATACAAGTTCGAAAAGACCCTGAGATTGGAATTGCAGAGCCGCTGCCAGAAGTAGAGCCACGAGCGTTACCGTCCAGGCTCGAGAGGATCAGGACCGCGAAGCCATTTTCCGAGTTTTTGACCGACGGGTTCGGACGGGAGCATAATTATTTGAGGATTTCTGTTACGGAGAGATGTAACCTTCGATGTGTGACCCCCACGTTCCGTACAAAAACCTCCTCGGCTTGCTGATTTGTGGGGGGGGCTTGTCTGTGCAAAATAGGTGTGTATTGCATGCCCGCCGAGGGAGTTCCGCTCTCGCCGCCCGCACACTTACTATCCACTCCGGAGATTTTGGAAATCGCAAGGCTGTTTGTGAGTCAGGGGGTTACAAAGATTCGATTGACTGGTGGTGAGCCTACCGTGCGGAGGGATATTGTTGAGTTGGTCGAAGAGTTGGGGAAGTTGCGGAGTATTGGGTTGAAGGAGCTTGCTATTACTAGTAACGGGATCGCCTTGCACAGGAAGTTGCAGAGGATGGTTGATGCAGGACTCACGGGACTAAACTTGAGTTTGGATACGCTTGATCCGTTTCAGTTTCAGATTATGACGAGACGGAAAGGTACTTTCACTTCTGCAAATAACTTAATAAGGAGGGAGTTGATGTGACTTTTGCGGTAGGATTGGAAACGGTCTTGAAAACAATTGATACGGCACTGGGCATGGGCTTCGGCGAAGAGGGCGGCGGAAAAGTATTGAAGATCAACTCCGTCATGATGAAGGGTGTGAACGACCGTGAGATTGCGGACTTTGTGGAAATGACCCGAGATAAGCCTATTGAGGTCCGGTTTATTGAGTATATGCCTTTTGACGTAAGTCCCCCCATACGTACCCGCCTCCTCATAGCAAACTCCTCCTGACTCTCTCATCCTCTAGGGTAACAAATGGAGCAAAAGCAAAATGGTCTCATACAACGACATGGTAAACCGGATCAAGGAGACCTATCCAACTCTTCAGAAACTCCTTTCCCAGAGACCAAACGACACATCGAAAACCTGGGGCGTCCCAGGCTTCCGTGGGAGGGTTGGCTTTATCACCAGCATGACACATAACTTTTGCGGGAGCTGCAACCGACTGCGCATAACTGGCGACGGTAACTTAAAGGTGTGCCTATTTGGCGAGGCGGAGGTCAGTCTTCGGGACATGATGCGGAAGTACCGCAATAGGGACCAAGAAGTCGGGGGTGTCGAGGGGGCAACGGGTGGGAGGGGAGAGATGGAGAGTGAGTTACTACAAGTAATCGGCAAGGCCGTTGGAAACAAGAAGGAGAAGCATGCTGGCATGGGTGAGCTAGAGAATATGAAGAATCGACCGATGATATTAATCGGTGGGTAGGTCTTTCCCGTTTCCTTTTTCCTCCTGACCCCTTCAGTGAGTAAAAGAGGCAAGTAGAAGATACCGAACTGACTTGATATCCACAGGTAACAACAGGAGCCAAAAATCAATAAACGACAAATCCCTTTCATCATCCGGTGTTTCGCAGGCACATATTTCCGGCGTTATGTTCCCTTTTATCACACCATCACAATCTCTCACTCAGACCAAACTGATCTGCGCTTACTCCACCAACTCCACAAAACAACCAATATCACCCTCGCTGCTGGCAAAAAACAACAATCCTAATTCCCCACCAACACCATCCCCACTCCCACCCCCATCTCCCATCTCACCGCCCCAACCCCCTTCCTCCTCGCCCCCGCAAACACTGACACATATAACCACGACCGGTGAAGCCCACATGGTCAGCATATCTGCCAAACCCCCCACACCCCGCACCGCCACCGCCCGTGGCCGCATCGTTTTCTCAAACCCTACGGCTCGCGACCTCATCCTGAAAGGTCTCAATAAGAAGGGCGACGTTCTCGGCGTGGCACGGGTAGCGGGTATCATGGCTGTCAAGAAGACGCCGGAGCTGATTCCATTATGCCATCCTATACTGGTTGATGGGGTAGACGTTAGGGTTGAGTTAGGCAACCATGGTGGTGGGGAGAAGGAGGAGGGTGGGGAGAATGGATATGTGGATATTTGCGTCACGGTTAGGTGTGAAGGAAAAACGGGGGTTGAAATGGAGGCGCTCACTGGGGCTAGTGTCGCGGCGTTGACGGTGTTTGATATGTGTAAGGCGGTAGATAAGAGGATGGTGATTGAGGGGGTGAGAGTTGTCCGGAAGAGTGGGGGACGAAGTGGGGATTTTGTGGAGTGATGGTTTGTGATTTGGTTTTCGGTCTTTTGCCTTACTAAATTCCCATTTTTTTGACTCTCAGTGGTCGTGTATAAATGTTTCGTTTTTTAAAAATTTTATTTTTAGAGTCATTGGTATCTCCCTCCCTATATAGCTAATGATGGTGATGATCATAGAGGTGGTAGGTAGGCTACGTTAGGTTAAAGTAGAATAGGCAACAGAAACAACATCCCAGGAAGAGAAGAGCATTGACGATAATTCGCCCATGGTATATCATAACGCATTTGTGAACAAGAACCCCGCACCGTCTCCCTTGTTTCTCCTTGGAAAAAACGACCCTACTTCCCACTTCCCTATTATATACGTGAAATGACGAAACTGAAAGGAAAAAAATGGGGGGGAAGGTTTTCTCCCAAGCTACCACTCGACGGAACGTTCACCATTAACGTGTTTCCCGTGAAACCCGAAACTGACTGCAATATCCAACTCTGCCCTGGCAACCTCTACCAGGTCCTTTGCCCCCAGCACTAGAAGGTAGCTCTTCTTCGCAAACCCGTCCAGCACAACGCTCAGCAAAACACCATCATCTTCCTCCGTGCCCTGCGGGTCCGGGACAAAGATGCATTCGCCAGGGGTATGTCCATGCACCTCCCAAACCAGCGAAGTCCCAGTGGTAGAATCAAACTTGACGATACCATCTAGCAGCGTGGACTTTACCCGGTTGAGCAATCCATAGGTGAACCTGTGTGGTAAAGTGACAAAGTTCGGGTTCATGGTAGGCAACTCCATGCTCGAATCCTTGTCCAGTTCGAATACCACCTCCGCCTCACTCCCGTCAACCGCAGTATCCATCCTCCAGCGGGTCAATTTCGCCCTGCCCTTTTCCGCCCATGCCCAAGCTGCTTTCGAATCGCCCTTTAAATTCTCGAGGTAAAACTTCTTGATGATGTCCAGATTTTCGTACGCCGGTACCTCCGCCACCACAGTGTCGCCCTCTTCCCACGCGTTGACGGAGTGGAAGGCGAAGAATGGCGGGCACGGATGCGAAGAGACGACTCCTCTCCTAGTGTCAGTTCTGTCAATGACATACCATCTCGTCTGTTTGTTCGGGTCCCAGGCATCGATTGCGTCTATCACGTTCTTGTGGTAGAGCATTTTGAGACCGCCCATGGCATAGTATGCCCCCCAGACGCAGAGCACCACGTAGCGGGGTGTTAGGAAGAAAGAGTGGATGTATGCTCCTGGAGCGTCTCTGATAGTTGCTAGGATCTTGGTCTTGCCCGTCGCCTTGGAGACCTGGAAGATTTTGTACTGCGGGTGCTTGCCTAGGGTTAAGTTATAGTTGAACATGTCCCCAGTCAGAGGATCGCTCCGTGCGTGTGAGGCAGAACAGGGTCCCTTGAGCTCCGGGTGAAGAGAGAGCTGATTTGCGATGCCTATGGGCTCCAGAGTCTCCGGGTCTAGGGCCTGAAGAGTCGTTGCGTCGGTTTTGTTGTACAAATTTTTGACAACCCCGGTAGCATTAGGAGCGTTTGGGAGGCCGGGATAGTTTGTTGATATGGTTACCGCGACATTGACCTTTGATGCGTTCTTTGCCCCGCCAGCTACAAGGTCCACTCGTGGTTCAAAGAAGGATACAAACTTCTTGAAGAAACTTTGGCACGGGTCCCGACGCCGGCCGAAGGAGAAGCCTGCCGGTAGCTGGCCCGTCTCTCGTATGTGTACCAGCAGGCCGTCACAGGTATGACGGGAATTGTAGAGGACTTTCGTGGGGGAGACCAGGCTAAAGCGGTGAACTTGTGCAAAGGCATCAAACCAGTGTGACATACTAATTGTTGTGCCGGAAGCAGTTCCTGTCTGGTAGCCCCCCGGACCTGTCCGATAGAGAACACCGCTGTTGTAAGTATTTTATTATCAGCTTACTGGCTAATTAACATTTTTTGCATCACGAGAGATATTCATACAGAGCATACTCCGGAATTGACCCGGTCACTCTAAGTTCAATAGGGGTTCTTTCTTCGTGGAAAATATCAAACTTTAATGTATCATTCGGATGTAAGCCATAATCCGCAAGGCTGATCCACAAATGGGATGATATGGAGGATACATACCCCCTCGGAATTAGGCCAATTCCCAAAGCTCTCTTCTTCTATCGCGACGTGTATCAGTTTCGCTGCTGTCGTTGTGTCAGGTGCACTGGTATCAGTAGGAGGTGGAGCCTTCCTGGCAGAAAACGACCTTGCCAAGGTGCTCAGTCTCCGTTTCGTGGTGCTGTTTTCTCTAGCAATGGTTCCAGCGTTCGGCATAGATTTCTGAGGTCGATGCCTCCTCCCAAAAATGTGCGGGGTCTCTGTAGTGGACGGCATAATGACAAACAAACAGAAAAGGTGATATTCTAACGCAATAACAGAGAAAACAAGAATTGGCTCCAGAAGAGAGACAACTGTCGGCCTAGAACCCCGAATTAAGGTTGGTGAGGTTTATGGTGACTTTTCGAAAGTTTGGTCAAAAAACCAATCCCAGAAACTAGTGAGCAGAGACTATATAACGGGAGAAGGATGGAAGAAGGGGCAGGAGCTGAGGGGGGGAGGAAGAGGAGAAATACTTGGGGAAAACTGATGACCGGGCATATTTTTACTATTTTATTTTTCTGATTGCCTTTGTTGTCCCATGAAAGCGAAGGCGAAACAAGACTGTTCGTTCTCAGTTGAGACCTCGGACGTTGAGTGGCCATTCCCAGGCGAGTGCTCGCTTCGTTTCCTTCCAATTCAGGAAATTTTAATCGAGAAGCTTGCCAGCCATAGCTACCCGCACATAAATTACTAGCAACGCACTTTTAAATTTCCGTCGCCAAGTTCTTATCTGTCATTCAGCATTGAATGAACACTGGAACTTCCCCCCCGGGCCTTCTATTACCAAAGAACCTCGCGAGCGTTTTTCTTTTCTTCTTTTCTTCTTTTCTTCTTTCTTTTCTTTTTTTCTTTCAAGGTTAAACTTTGTCACTCCTCACGGAGCCCTAGGGCAGTGCTCAAAGGGGCATTGAACGTGATATCTGGATGGGACCACTGGGCAAGTATCTCTCACATCATACCACCAGTTCTCCACTCTTTCCGAAGCCCAAGAACCCCGCGAGGGAAAATATGAGAAAGCACCAGCGAGGCTTGCAACGGTAACTCCGTAGAGAAGCCATACCGGTATTACCTCTACAAACCTCAATTCGAGCTGGAGGAGTGCTCCCGGAGCTGAACTTCCACGCAATGAAACTGTCAGCGATCCTATTGGTCTCATTTGGCGAGAGATGCTGTACATGATCATCAGTGCTCCTTATCTTACACAGCATGAGGCAGGAAGCATGCCATGCTGAAATCTGCATTCTCAGAGATCATCTCATGCTCGACAGGTTTGATTACAGGCGGATCATATTGTCTTCATCGACCAAAGCCTGCTTGCGGTGCTGTAGTGCCTTCCAATCGACATGCCAAGGGATTTATTTATCTTTCCCTTTCACTTTAGTCCAACTAGATCGCATGATACGCGAACTGTCCAGACAGTACCGGCGTGAGCCGCATCGGCAAGCACGGTGCGATACCCAAGTTAGACGCTCCACAACTCCCCACACCGCTCAAAGGTTTAATTAGGGTTGCTGACGAGGAGCCACAAGTCCCTGCCAAGTGATCGGCATTTCGCCAACAACCGTTTTGATCAATGGTCATGGCAAATCGGCAAAGGGTGCGTTGAGCTCTGTCAATGATCGGTGTGAAGCACCTCCTCTATGCCGGTAAGTCGCGTTAGGCTCCCGGCCCAGTGCTCCGCACCTCCCATTCTGGTTGCCCCTTAGAGGAGCCAAAAGCGTAGGCCCTTTTAGATACGATTGCTGCAATCTTGCTCGCTAGTGCAGTTGTGCTTTCGCCTTCTTAGAAGTGTAAATGGATCATAACTCAAGACCTAAAGCACAACCCTAGTTTGGGAACTGGGTTACCATACCTGCATCTCTTGGGAAAACATTATACGGTAGCGTATCACAAGGTACTAGCCCAGGCGTAAGTTGCTCCGTGATAAGAAACAGACCACCTCCAATTGAGCCGGCCTTGAAGGTCCTTCAGATAAAACACTTAGAATAATTCGTGCAAAATTTCGGCGACTAATATGGAAATATTCCAATAATCTACTCCGGAAACGCCCCCACTTCCTAGGATTATCCGTTTCTAAACTCGCTGTTTCAGCACCATGCCAGGAGATCGTTCCCAACATCATGTTATCACAAAAACACCCTTCTGACAGACTTACGCCATAGGTGCACAGAACCTCACTCGGTGCCCAATCTACCGGTAAGGTGGGACAAATTCAAACAGAACTCGTCCTGCCATCGGAACTACCCCCCCATCCATTGCTCGGTCAGGACACCAGCTACCATCCCCGCACGGTACCGTACCAGACCCTCGCGAACACTGGCACGAGGGAAAAAAATCAACTTGAAACATGATTTCGCGATATGCTCCCCCGATTTCGATCGAGGTACGAATAAATGAACTACCGGTAGCACCAGTGCCCATAGGGGTTCACATCACCGTGACTGACCAACCAACCAAATCAACCCACCTACCCGGTGCCCCAGCGGGTCGGCTCTGTGAGTGAGCTGGCGTGCTCGCGCGATGACGTCCGTGCTTCCATTACCACTCAAACCCCAAGCGAGTGGGTGGAGCCTGATTTTTTTATTGAGTAGGGTACCCGAGTGATTGCGAAGTGCTGATTGGCCTAGTAAGCGAATTGGAAACCAGGAAGTCGGAAAAACAAAAAAAAGAGGTTTAAAACCGTGTGTGACAAACGGACCGGACCTCGCTTCTTGTAGCGAATAGGAATGGGAGGGGAGAGTTGGAGGGAGTGAAGCGGGTATAAACGTGGGGGATTGTTCTTTGAAGAAGCGGACAGTACGAGTACCGATATGATCCTTGAGATTGCGGGGCCTCCTTTGCTCGGTTTTATGGAGGGTTTTATGTGAGGGGTAGAGGAAGAGGAGGATTAGTCAATCGAGGGATTTCGGAGCAGCGGGTCAAGGGTTAGGGTTGCATCTTCACTTAAGAGAAACGGTATTATTGGAGCTCAGTTCTACCAGTAGCTAAGCTAAGTGTAAAGATCCCGAGTTTTTCGATGCCACAGCAAACCCACATCTTTCCCTCAAATATGGTTCGAACAGTCCGAAAGATGCATCAAAATTTCTTGATTTTCGGATTCGATATCTTCCATTATCACTAAACTGCAGGCAATTCAACCCCCCTTACCAGGTGATAGAGGTGAATATTGCCTAGGTTTTTTTTTTTCCAAATTAGTTTGACAGCCATCGGGGCGGTCAGTTTTGAAAGGCTGCATTTTTGGTGGAAGCCACTTAAAAGGCGCCACCCCAGCCACACTTTTTCATCTTATTAATCGTGTAATTGGTATGATACATATCACATCCGGAAAGTAGGTTTTTGAGGAATAATAATTTGATTTCTCTTTTTACAACTCTCTCGACTTGAACTCTTTCTAATTACTAGAGTACTAGGGTACATAGTTTCTCCTTGGCTTCAGGTTGTTTATTTTTGTCTGGCATTTCATCTGAATTCTTGTCATGGTAGCAATAAAATGGCAGGTAGTTCTCTGCCACACCATAGTACAGAGACATCTTACCCCTCCCACCTCCCCGAATACTTTACCCCTGCTCGAGCATCTCCTTGACTGGTACTTGTATAAGAGGATGGAAAATTACTACAAATTCGCAGATGTTCAAACTGCAGACCATGGCTAACATTAGCTGGATCATGCCTACGCATATCATCACTCGAGAATACTGAAGGGTACACCTTAGTCATCTAGACATGAGAGCGGCGGCATTAAAATTCCCACCCTCTCACCAGTCAAAGAGATAATACCTGTTCATATATACACAATCATTATCTCTTACCTTTGAATCTAGAGATTAGAGGCGTACCGGAGATAGCGAATCGCAAGAGCCAATACGGTTCCACAGGAACTGGAATAATTGAACCTCGCTAAGGGTCGTCCGAAATTCCTTCTCTTGGATCGGGGGAAGAGACCGCTGCGAAAACCGACCCCCTCGGCCCCGGGCTCAAGAGGAAAAAAAAACAAAAAAAGTGCCAGACCTTACCAGCAAAGGCAACTCCAACGTCCTAGCGTGAGGTTCGATTATTCCAGTTCCTACGGTACTCAATTAAGAAAAAAAGCCAGGTCCATAGCATTGGGAGCGACTTTTGTGCCGCTCTATCGAAAGTTTTCCCCATTCACTGTTAATTCCGAATATTCATTTTGGTTGATCACAAGCTCAATTTCACATGCCTGGCTTCACGAAACCTTAACTAACGCCTTATCTTGGCGAAAGCTCGTATAACCCGGGGCAAGCCTGTCTTTTGGCGGTGAATCCTCGGAGCTGATGGATGCCTCATAGACTACCTATCCCTTCATCCGTCGTCTGCTGCGTTCAAGAGGCCGTTCAAAAGGCATTGTTTGGGAAAATTAGGAGAGCTGGAAGGCATCTTCCTTGGTTGGTAATAGGTTACTCGAGTTTCGGAAAGAACAGGCTGGGGTCTCATCACAACGATCTCTTGGGAGCAGTGATTGACTATGGGATATTGACAACGGTCCCGGACGGAATGACAAGCTATCTACCTACCTGCCTATCTCGGACCCACCGAGTGGAAGGCGGTCGGGGTATCCAACTACCTTATGTTTGTCGGGTTAAAAATAACTTACGGTAGTTGACGAATTGATGACGCACCGCGGGTGATTCACGCGAAGCTGTGTCGGCGGAGGTATTCCAGTGCAGTATTGGGTATCGGCTCTCATTGCGAAGTCACCGCCTAGTCTCCCACCTAGTTTGAAGAACCTCATGTGGGATTTCCGAACGCTGGTACCTCCTATCATCACAGGATGCCGTCGGCTTGGTGCGATTTGGGGTGACCGCCGTTGACCTACCATGGGTTTTATGAGGCTTATCCTTCTGGGACTGGTGATTCGGATGATCACATGTGCCGGGTCCCGCTACCACCGCGGGGATCTTGGGGGGAAACCTCCTGCTGTTGGGTCTTAATCGCTGGTAGGGCGGTCCTGGGGGTTGCTGAGGTGGTTCGGGATTTGGATTGGTGGTAGGCTTTTGTTCATTTTGCACGTAGTTTGTAGTTCTTAGTTGTAGGAAGAGTTTATAACATATCTGATTATAGGGGGCTATAGTATATTGGGAGGGCAGGTACAAATAATCTGATCACAGGATTTGGGCTTGGCTACAAATTGACAAAGAAAAGAGAGACAGGGGGTTTAGAGAAGTGGTTGCTGGACCTCCGCGGTTCCCATGTAAGTGGCTGACTAGTTCTGGCACTTAACTTGTTTGTTCGGAGGGCGAGAGGGTTCCATTGGTGACGGCAGCTCCGTGAGCTCTTGCCACGAACGCATATGCGGCGAGGTATCTGATAGAGAATAGTTAGTAAGTTTATCATTATGGGCCTGGGATTACCGTAAGGGAGGAAACTTACTTATCGAAGTATGGCAAAAGCTCAGCAACTCCGGGGGTGCTTCTCCAGTCTCTCATGAGATCGGCCGCAATTGGGAATATTCCCATGACGGTAACACCGGCGGCTCTCATACGGTCGTTGGCTTCACTTGCGACCCGTTGGTCGAAGGTTCCGCTTGCATCCGAGTTGGCCCAAACTTCATATCCCTCAGCTCTCATAGAGAGGGCGAGGAAAGCGGTGCACACCTATTTCGAGAAATACCGTAAGCAAAAATACTAGGCTTGAAACCAAAATGGTTGGACTAGGGAACTGACGTCGGTTGTGATACCGCCAATAACGAATTGTTTTTTCCCCGTAGCTCTGACAGCAGCGCGGAAATCGGGATTATCCCAAGCATTGACTTCACCATTACGCTTGATGAAGGCGGCCCCTTGATGCATCTCAGCGATCTCCCGCGGAAGCGGCCCATTGGGCCCAGTCTCGGCACTCGTGGTCAGGATGGTCGGAATGTTGAATATCTTCGGGAGCGCGGCATGTGCGAGAATGTTGTTCCTGAATTGGTCTGGTGCGAAGTCCCGAACGAGTTGGAACAAACCCACCTGGTGATCAACAATAAGGAAAGCAGTGTCGTTCTTCCTGAGCCGAGAAAAGATTTGGCTGTCCGCTATATGTTGTCAGTATAGCTTCCTTTCCTAAGGCAGAGTGAGAGGTCTCAGGTACATACCTTGGGCAGTGAGTGACAAAGCTAGGGCCGTGAGAAGAGTGGGAACTGAGATTGAGAAGTGCATTTTGCTTGTTCTTGTTTTTTCTTGTTCTTGTTTTTCGGATATCTTGCTCAATGGAAAAGTTTGACTGCGTGTTGTCTGAAGAGCGAGGAGCTGGATGGTCTCTCCATGGTTGCGGATGAGCAAGTATTTATATAAAAGTATTGGTACCGGTAGTTCTATAAAGCATCGCCTACTCGTGCGGCCGAATTGAAGCTGGGCGCTTCGCACGAGATTCGCCGCCTTCGGTGTCCGGCTTCAACCCGGCCGTGCGTGTACACCATCTCCTTTGGTTCCCTGTATGCAACTGCCCTCAATTGAGCAGCATTGCCTGCAGTCTAATCATAATGCTATCCGACCTCAAGGGGTTGAATAGAATTGGATCACTGCCACTATTGCCGCATGAGGACAGTGCTTGAATCGATGATTAATAACTTTTCTAGGCCAGTAAACCCTTGCGTAGTGTATGCGTGCCTCTCAGCCAAGATTTGCCTTCCCGTTTGTGGTAGCAGGTGTCGGCCAGTTCTTTTCCGCAGAAGAAGCACAGTGTATTAGTGCATGGGTAGTTGGGTCTAACTATCTAGGGGATTGTGAGCACTCGAATAGATGCGCCGTAGTCTTTTGATTACAAGACCTAATAATTACTAGTAATTTGTACCCACCTCAATCCTCTCGAAGATTCGCCCAACTGCCTATTTCTTGACCGGTAGGCAGACTGACAGCTTGGCAGAGGCGATCCTGGCACACATGAAGGGCAACAATACCTACCTGCTTTACTCGCAGTGTCGCGTCATTTTTTAAAACGGAGTGCTATTGCATACAGTACTACCAAAATTTCTAAGGCTTAGCCAATTCTTAGCTGCATGCAATACGGCGACAGTCAGTTTTACAAATGCCACAACATTGCGGGTAGTCGTCGACTTGGAAAGACTCTTTCATGAGGCATCGTGGATTGAATTTTTCTTGCGACATATTCACGGAACCTCAATCTTCCCGATACTAGTTGCGCACTTGCCAGGCACTACAGATACATTACCGGTATCTCCCTGGAAGAAATGAGCCGACCGATACTCACTATCATACTACAGATGGGAAAGTACAATTCTTGGCAGGGAGGCACGAGTAATCACGGTGCTGGGGTAGAAACTGTGTTGTACCGTACGGTAGTCTTACTGTGCTAATACTGGAAGCGGGCGGGGGAGGTGGGGTTGCGAATCACGGATGTCTTTGAGAGGCTTATCTCAACATTTCAGGCTCCCGTTGTTGCTTTGTTCACCCTTGACTAAGGTTTTGTGGCGGGGGAACTGTGCTTAGTAAATTTCCCTAAGTGGTTTGGTAATTACCGGTAGCTGGGTTCTTTCTCGTCTCTGTCCGCCTGTACTATGGAGAAACAAATATACGCCTCGCACAAATGCGGGGTCCCTATTGATTGGCTCGTAGGCCAGGATTACTGAGGCCTGACCAATTAGTGGCGAACTGTTTATTTAGACGGGGTTTTTATTTGCCCGTTCCGCGATTGTAGTCGATAAGCATCTGTAGTACGGTAATCCAACAATGGTGCATCACACAGCCGGCAATATTCGTGGCTCCAAGTTAATACCTTAAAAACCCGCGAAGCCCACTATCTCCGTAAGGCCTGTAATCTCCAGATTCCCAGTCAAAAAGCTCCTGAGAGGGATCGGTGTTTTCCTAACACAGTATAAGATCTACCTACAACATGTGTTGGATCTTGTTAACTGGAATTCGCAATTACGTTAACCTGTCAAACTTAACCTATCGTGGGCTGATGCAGGGATTGGTGGAGATTAGAGTTCGGACGGAGATAGTGGATTTTACTAGTTTTTACGGTAGCTCTCTTTCCTTCTGAGTGCCCGCTCCATCGTGTTTGTGTTGGCATTACAACTTACCGGCGATCCACGCATGATGTACTCGGCAGTAGGTAATTAGTGCGCAGCCTCATTCCCAAAGTTCTGGAACCCGGGCTGGTACTGTGACAAAATTTTATAGCGGACGTATTATAGCCCTTTGTGTTACGGTGCCAGCCTAGGTTCCAGAACTTTTGGAACGCGACTGTATGATGAAGGGAGTGTTGTAGGGCAGGGATTTCCGGAACTGTTGGGATTCATCTCCTTTCTTTTACTTGTACTTCCTGTATTTGCTCTGGGAGCTTGATAGCTTGCTGAGTGGTGTGATAAATCATTCTAAGCTGCATGGAGCTGTGGATCCCACAATTTACATGCAATACTAAGCAGTACGGTATACACGGCAGGGCAACATACATTTGCCAGCTTCTGCCCCTTCTCACTGCTCAACCCCATCCCCTCTCTCCAATATCCAGACTCTTTTTCCTTGGATATTATTCCATACAGCACGGGTGCCACAGGCCCCACAACCTTTGAACAAACAGGTACGGCAGTGGCCACGATTCGGAATTCTGGATCAGTCATCAGTGTTGGTAGCTTATGATACTTTCTTTCCGTGGGCAAGCTTGCTAGGCACTTCCATATTAGTAGTCTACTACCGTATGTGATATATTCGGGCTACGAAGTGGGTGGTAGCGGGGGGGAGGAGAATGCCTTCACCGGAATTCGGGCTCGGGCCAGCAACGGGAGGGACGGGTGGGATGGCCTGTTACTCGTACAAAGGAGGTTTGCTAAATATACCAGTATTTGAGTTCTTGTTGGTTGCGATGGTGCTTGTGTGATGTACTCGTAATGTCCTGTATGGAGTTAGAAACCGTGGAAGGGAAGTGTGTAACCCCCCGACCTCGATTTTTCAATTGGCAGAAGGCTGCCAACTAGACTCTTTAGAACTTTAGAACTTTAGAACTACAGCGGACTGAATATTTGCACGCAGGCCGCCCTGTGACCGAGGGGGGGTTGGTTGCACACTTCCTCCCTATTGCCCTGGTGCCATATCCCTGGGTAGATCTACGGATAATGGGATGTAAATAAAAGGTTAGGAAGTGAGTTACCGTAGGTTAAGTCTAGACTTGATTTGTTTGGGGGCGTAAAATAATTCTTTGAATCTTGGCTCTGCGGGATAGGAGAGATATAGGATAACCATTGAGCTAGGCGTGTAGGGAAGCTTCGGATGAGTGGAGGGTAAATACTTGTACGGTACTAACAAGGGGTTGGGAATAGGGATAGGGGATGTAGTTGGACTGGTTTGTCATGGGAGGAGGTTGGTTAGTAACTTGTTGCATTAAGCTACCGGTGGGATTACGGCATAAGGAGGAGGAGGCGTGGAGGTCCGTGATTGCTTGAATGTGAGGTTCCATCTAGGCAGGGGAAGGGGTTGGTGGTTTCCGGCGGCATGTGACAGCCAGTTTAAGATAAGGTAGCTGTTAGATCGGTATCTGAGATGCCCCTCAATTATGGCACTCGAGGATCCCACCGGTACCCGAGTACACAGCCACCACCGGGGATAGCGAAACTGGGCGAGTGCCGAACAGGGATTGATCGCTAGTAGTTTTTTGTAATCCTCAGCTCAACGAATCAGTTTTGCCCAGAAACACCCCTGTTCGCCAACCGCCTAGTTTCGCCATATCCCCGGCGGTGACCTTACTTACCAAGGTGCTTGTAATCTTTTAAGCTCTCTTCTTTGTTGCCATTTTCCCCGTGAGAGATACCGGTATGCAGCCGGTTAAGATTGAAATTCGCAGGCGAGGTACATGTAGCAGAAGGGTTAGTGGTGGACTCCAAATGGCTGCTGAGTTGGTGGTTATCTAGCTCTCTGCAGCACTGTTATAGATAGTGGGCTGTCTCTATGCCGTGGAATACGTACTCTCCAACCCTCTCTACCCTTTCCCTAATACTGGTATCCCTAAGCCCCTCCATCTCCTCTGCCCTCGCGCAGGGCAGCAATACCAACTGCCTCGGAGGAACGGTACTTATCTCGGGCTTAAGTCACTCCGCCCCGGCCCCTTCGGTTTGGTGTGAAGGGTTAGCTTAACAACCTTGGGATTAGCCAAGTGAGCGTGGGAGGAACGCTGGGTTGAGAAATTTACTCTTCTTCTCGCCTTGGATAAACAGCGTCCCGGGGTGTCTAGGTCTTGAGTATCCCGACAACCGTAATGGCCTAGTCCGGGTTACGGCCTTCTTCCTCTTTTGTGTGGACAGTAGGTGGTGAAGTCGTAGTAGTGCGCGGACAATTCCTGGAGTGTCTCCTAAGCCCTGGATGCCATCTTCCGTGACGCTGTTCTCTCTTTAGGGAGGAAATGAAGATGCCCATGGCCTATGTTGGGGGCATGTCTACAAGTACGCATGCCTGCTTAGAAGAAGACGTGTTGGCTTGGGTATAATCTACTGGGAAGGTTAGAGTTAGCCCCCTTCCGGGGGGGGGGTTGAATCCTTCGTTCACCCTCCACCTTAACTCGCTCCTTGTGGCATTGGGTATCTTCTCATCGCATTGAGGGAACACTTCTACTGGGTGGGTGGACGGATGCATTCCTTCGAGTGCGAAATGAAGGGCACAGAAAGTTTGCTTGTGGGGTTGGTATTTTAGTGAATGCGTACTTCATAACTCAACATACCGTCAGGGATTTAAATAAGGGATTGTGGACCTTTTTCTTTCCTGGATACACTCATATTCGCATTCCCTCCGCTCCGTTCTCCTCTCCTCTTACGGCTATTCCCTTCCGTATCCTGCTAACTTCGCTTCTAACTCACTCTCCCAATGGAATTCGGGAGGAGGAAGCGTGTCCTGGATGAGATCTGGTTCGTCCACCTGTTGTCGGCGATTATTGCTCTCGTCGTCGGACATCATGCCGCACAATTCCAGCATTCCAGCAAGGTGGAAGCACTAGCATACGGTAGGGGGGCAAAAACAAGCTTTAAGTTAAGGTTGTCCCGTTCGCCCTAGGCTATTTTTTGCATTAGCGAAAGGGGGTCAAAGCGGCGCGGGCCAAAGCGACTCGTGGGACTAGGAATCCTGGCTCATCACTCGGGTTTCGGCAAAAGTACGGGAGCCGTGGCTTTTCCAGTGCGAGTATAATACTTGATGATTCATAAAGTATTCGGATGAATTGGCGCCAAGATTCGGCTTTTAGGTGGATGTTATGACATCTTGGCGCCAACCCATCCGAATACTTTATGAATTGCCAAGTACAGGCGATGTGCCAAACGCCAATCACGCCAAAAATGGGGGTTTCAAGATGCTATGCCAATCACCTGCTAGCACCGCAGTAAATGCGACCAAAGAATGAAACAAGAACTCTGGATGCTTTTTAGGACGTTCAAGCTTCGCGGAAGATGCTTGGGATCCCCCCCCACCCCCTCCACTGAAGTGATAAGGAAAACTATCTCAAGAGCTTTAGGGAATCAGCGAAGATAGTGCTTTTGTATTGAGGTGCATTGCAACCGACGGATGTATGGTGCCGGGCACTTGAAATCAACCGAAAACTAACACAAGAATAATTCTCGAAAATTTTCAACCACCACCAGATCTTTGAGAAGATGTGGCTTCATAGAAGTGTTCAGAAGACACTCCTCTTTAATTCTATGTTTTCCAATTTTCAATCAAAGCAATATTAGTGGAGATAGCAAAATTCCGAATTACCCATGTATGGTCATTTTCCAAGTTGCTTTTGCCAAGCCCCACTATTTATGTGTATTATGTAAGCAAAATGAATTACCCATGAGGGCTGATTTCAAATGCCCGGCACCATATGTGGTATAGTTTTTGAGAAACCATATATTCTTTCGAGTGTGCACTTGCCCAAGAATTGCTCTGAGAGCTGGGGTCTAGAACGTTCCAGAGGACCCCGATTTTAGTCTGTTGCGTCCTTTGTCATATTGATTTCGTTCCTATGCTGCACTAGAATCTCCCGAGGGTTTTGGGGATTAATGGTATAAACCCCACGGCCTTCTGCCTTAGCATCCTCCTCTTCCCATCATCAGCAAACATTAACCCATTACGCTGCTCTCTTATCGCACATTGGAAAAGGGGTTTGTACATCTATTCTTACCACTACAGTTCTAGCGACTGAACCACCCCCCCTGCCCCTTCCACCTCTTCAAAATGTAGCTAACACACTCTAGCCTCTGCTGCCTTCAATGAAACCTGAGGAGAGACTGAAAGCGTTCCCTCCTTCGCCGAGTGCACAATGGCAATTGACGGTCTCTGAGTCCTCCCGTTGACCTGCGACACCTCACATACACCCCCAGTGTCGAGAATAGTGCCCTATAGTCCTCTATCAGAGTTTGCAGCACCAGCAGCTATGCCATAAAAACTGTCAGGACAGGGGTTTGGTCAAGGCCGCTGCGCAGAAGGTGTTGGACCGATGTGATCACTTGCTCTCTTGGGGCACCGGGGGTGGGGAGAGGTGGCATGAGATTTCCGAGGGGAGCGGCGACTGCTCGGAGCAAGGACGGAGTGGGTGTGGTGGGTCCCCCGCTTAGATATTTGCTTGAGTAAAGAGTTTTAGATGAGTTTGTAGCGGAGAGTGATGTTTCCGGGAGCGTTTCGAAGTTGGGAGTCTCCCTGGATGGATATTCTGGTGGAATATGGGAGAGTGAAAGGGGGATTAAAAACCGTCGGGGGTCTATCCACTCGAGTAAGTCTGGTATTTACTCGGCCGGATTTAAGTCAAATAATCTAGGGGCCCAACCAACACTTCTCCCCCCTCCCCGGTGAAAACGTGATCCCTTGGGTATGCCATATTTTCTAGCTATTCTGTGTCGACTTCCGTTGGTGAGCACTTGCTCATGATGCTCAGTCACTAGAGCGGCAGCTATTCTCCGCTACCGTTCCCGTGGTTCTTTCCTTTAGTAAAAAGAGAGTTCCCTCCCCAAGCAAACCCGCTGTGAATAGTATGATACTGGTAATTCAAACATATACATATTGTGCATTGATTACTCATCTAATTAGACAAAGGGCCTATCTCGGGATTCTAACAGACCTTGGGCCTTTCAATGAGGATTGTTTTGAGCCGCACCAACAACCACCCACATTGTGAGAATCCATGATGCGGCTTCTCTGATTAGATACACGAGACAACTCACGGGGACGTTTGATATCTGAGCAAAGCCAAATTCCCTACAGATAAACGGATCCAGTAAGAGCAACCCCCGAATGGTCTGCTATACTTGTACTCGTACTTACAGTACTGGCGTTGCGAACTCGGCAATCTTGCCGTTACCTCAACTAAAGTAGGTTGCATGTGACTTACTGTAGGACCTAACTTATTATGATGCATGAGTTAGGCAAACGCCCACTATCGAAGCCAGAAAGCCTCCTCGATCCAGCTGAAAATCCCCAAAACCCCGAAGTGGTCAATGAGGCACCATACGGCACCTCCACAACACTGTAGCCAATTGCTCACTTGTACTGGATGGTATCTCGTTCGCCTCGGTTGCACGAAAATATTCTTCCGCACCGGAAGAAAAAAGCTTAAATACAACCTCCCCCCCTTTTTAAGTTTTCCCCTCCCCCGTCCACCTTCGAAAATCAACTCTCGGCGCAGACAGCAGAACTACTGGTATCGTAGCAACAAGAAATTAGAACGCAAATAAAACATCATGGCCGAATTGGTGAATGAGTATATTGCGGCTTATAGGGATATGTATTACTTGTCCCCGCATACCCCTCGCCCGCGTGGCACAGCTCTACAAACCCAGCTTTTCTTTTCTTTTTTTAAACAATCGACCAAAAACTAACGCCTATCCTAGGGACTACGAAAAAATGGCCAACCTCTGGCACCCCGAGTACACCTTCGCCGATCCGGCCTTCCCGGACTTGAATACCCTCCGTAGCCGTGCCATGTTCCACATGTTCATAACGAACCGCGACAAGAGCAAGATGGTCGTCACGCACACCACCGCCGCCATACCCGGTCCGGAGGAGAACACGTATGTCACGACATACACTTGCGACTACCTTTACGGGGCCGCACCCGTGCACAACGAAATTAGAGCGACTATTGAGGTCAGGGATGGGAAGATCTGGAGGCAGGTGGATGAGTTCCCCTTGGCGACTTGGGCGAGGCAGAGCTTGGGGATTATGGGAAGTGCCTTGAAGCTTGTGGGGATGCTGGATGGGGTGGTGAAGAAGAAGGCAGCTGAGAGGTTGGATGGGTGGTGCGCGAAGAACGAGGAGTTTAAGGGGAAGGAGTAGGGGGCAGGGGGGGGCGGGGGCGGTATATGTATCTCTGAATTGCTTGCGGATGGAAGGGATATATAAAGGAGGATGTCCCTGATTGCGGGGTTTAATATGATACCCGATACACATGATCTCACGAGGTTATTAAGCTACTTTATGAAACATTTCGGCACTCTTCTGTACCAGATGGCAGTGGCTCGCGCGAACATCCCTAACGGAGAACGCTTTCCGAACCATCGAGCTTGGCTTTCGCGCGATCTTAAACGCTCTCTCGCGAGGACACCTTTCTCATCTGGTGCGGCCAACGCTATCGCCGCAATACCAACTTTAACCAGTCAGCATCCTTAGCAACCTAGGATGCTGATTTTTTACTCACGTATTGAGGAAGAAAGGACGGGATTGCGCCTTTTTTCCCTCCGCAGAGACAACTTAAGCAAAAGCACACCCTGCCTTCCCCAGTAGATTCCACAGCTCTCGGAGTACTAAAGAAATAAAAGTATTGGGAACAAGCCCCGCAATGCCAAGTTCTATTACATGTGCATAGTTTGCTCCTCGACATCAATACCGATGGGAACGAACACCAAAATTCCCCCCGCCCGGGGCAAGAACTTCGTATGATCTCCCGCGGAAACTCAGTAATAACGATTTCCAAGGGTATTCCTTCCCTAGCCAACATACTGTAGTAACCTGGGCAACCCGGGAAGACTAGTGGTTCTATGCGGTGACGGTGTTGAACAAGCCACCGAGGAAGGAGTATATTTGATGATAACGCGGAAATTTGAATGCAATGGAATGGCAGGAACAACCATGTGAATATCAATCATAGATATATATTTTCATCTGTAGAGGGTATATCAAGAGCGATGTCGACTGCCGTGTTTTTCCGTGCCATTCCCAGGGAGCTTGCATTTCCCTCTGGCTTGACGGCAGTTCAGAGTGTAGGGTCCCAGTATCGACTATTCCTTGCTAATAGGGACTACTGCTGGCCTAGTCTAATAGAGTTGCACTTTAGTATATGACACGTGCTGTTGCATGCATAGAAATGTTAGAGGTCACAGAAGCGGATAGTTGTTTCCTTTGTTCTAGACGGAAGGATAGATGGGATAGTAGTTTTAGTTGTTTCATTTGTTCTAGACGGAAGGATAGACAGAATGGTTTTTGGTTATGTCTTTTCTTTGTTCAGAGTACGGAGATCGACAGGCAGAAGGGGATTACGCATGAAGGAGAGATTGATAGGTGTGGCAGACGATAGATTGATTGAGAGAGTTTTTCTTATATAGACTTATGTTTGGTTAGTTAGTTTTGGAGGACGACGAGCGAATGAAGTTTTTGATTCTCCCCAGTACCCTTTTAGTTTTGCCCTAGTCTAGTTCGACCGGTTGACCGTTGCCTGCGCATTATCCTCGCAATAAGAAAAAGCTTAATATTTATTCGGGGAAAAGGTAGAATGACCGTATAGAAAAGAGTTGCGTGGGGGCCAAATTAGGGGCTGAGGATCTGGGAGCTTTGGCTACAGGTGTCTTTATTTTGGGTATCGCATTGGTACTCGAGTAGCTGTATGTTAGCATGATACTGCTGCCCAGGACTGCTGGCTCGTTGACACGTCCTTTCGTGTTGTAGGAGATGTGCCCCTCAACAAGAAATGTCTTGTTGAGGGTAGCGGTGTAATAAATAGGTCTGGACCGATTCCTGAATTCGGAATCACCTCCCTTGTCCCGAGCCACTCAACCACAGGCCCTGGCTAATCGCCATGCCTGCCATGTCATGGTAATCCTACTCGGGTAGTATTGGCCAGGCTAGATATGTGCCGACATATGTGGGTTGTGGTTTGGACTAACTTTGCTCTTCAGCATACGCTGCCTTGTTATCTTGCTTCAAGATACAGCACTAGTACGGAACCGGTAGAGTACAGCACAGCCCATGAGCAAAAGTGCTGGCAAGATAGCCACTCTTCACCAAAACCAGTGAATTTTAACCACTTGCAGTTTATAGAATACCAGATATTCCGACCGGGGTATTAGGTTTTGATTATTATAGCCTCTCCATACTCGCTCTGATATGCATTCTACTACTCACTTTGGCCAAATAGGAAATTTTATGCGGTCTCAGAATCTCGAAATTGGTCAAGAGATGCTCCATTTTGGAACAAAATTGGCATGATGGTGGGTATTGACAACTTCGAAGACAGGCAATTTCAACAATAAAAGGTAGGTAAACTTTGTAAGCGGTTTCTGGCCAGGTTCTGAAAAGAGTATGAAACTGATTATGTAGACTATGCACACTGTTCGGAGAGATTCCAGTTCTATGGTGTAAGCAGACATGGCCCCGATAGGTTTTGCCCGAGGGTCACTTCGTCAGCTGTGTTGCGAACGGGCCTTCAGGTCAGCTTTTGGCTCGTCTATCCCTACCTGGATACCTACTGCGTGCTACCTTTTACTCTACTCGTTCCCGGCATGAAGAACCTGAACATTTAGATCCGAATTTAGTATGGGCGCTCAGATACGCACAGACAATTTGCCATACAAAATTTTTGATCCCTGTGTTCAGGTTCTACTTGGCGGATTCAAAAGTATTCGGAAATCTTGGCGCCAAGTGTCCAGGCGAAAGGTGTGAGATGGCGCCAAGATTTCCGGATACTTTTGAATCCGCCAAGTACATGCCGGGAACATGTAGCTGTTTCCTTGTTCCTTCATAAAGCTTCTCTGGGGGTTACTAAGTGCCCTGTTAGCTGAAATTACTCTACCACCAAGGCTATGCAGGCCCGATTGAGGATATTAGTAGAGCACTTGCCTTGCGTCGGAGATCAGCTCTTTGGAATGCTAAGCAAATTACTTGTTTGACAGGACTCATTTCCGAACCCATGTATCGCTCGCAATACGAAGAGGTAGTTCTCCTTCCGTCTTATGCTCAAAGGTGCCTGGATGGCGAAGGGCTTCTCCAAAGACTCTTTACTCACCGCTCGGGTGATTGCCCCCGAACTCCACCTGGTCTTGGAGGGCGACTGGTTTTAACTTTCGGGCTGGGAATGCCAGCAAAGGGGTTTAATTCGGGTCGTAGGTTCGCGATAGTGCTGGCTGGTTATTAGTGGTGGCGGGCGGTGGTCTGTTGGTGGTACTTTGATGGGATATCGAAGAGCTACAGCCATCGAATTTAGGATAGCTGGCGTAGTATCTTTTTAGGGTTTCACAAGTCCTTAATAGCAATTGGTGTTGCTGTGATTGGACATAACGTCGATGTCATTATTGCATATTGTCCTGCCCATTGCTTCCAAGGCGTATTATATCGTAGGTTCATTTCTCTAGATTTTGCTTACTTCTCTCTTCTCTTGCAAGTAATTTATGATAGGTAGGGGGGGGTCCTAACCTCCACTCAGCGCTAGCATCTTGACATTATAGCAATTTATCACGGATCTCTTGGGCTAATCTCTATACTCGCAATGTTGTGACGTTTGTAGGGCGGACTGCTATTGCATACAGCCGAAAATTGGCCAAGACCCGGAATTTTGGTAGTATGCAGTAGTAGTCCGTTTTAAAAATGTCACGACATTGGGAGTAAAGTTGTAATAGGTGGTTATAAACTGCACTTAATTTCTCGCTACCACCTTATCGCACTGTGGGCTCTACCCCTATCATTGTTGGGCATTCCAGAGTTCCTTCTTTCCTATCTTCCCCCCTTTCCGTTCCCAGTCTGCCTTATAAAAATTTAATGTGAATGATTTACCTTTCACCGGGAATTTTGGCACAGCCGTCGCACCAATCTCCACGGATATTGCACCCATCATTTTTTGACGAATGAGCTTTCACAGAGCACCGTAAAACCCGTATCATGGAACTCTCGTTTCCTCGAACCAACCCCAGAGAACCGGCTTCTTCCCTCCACCAACTAAACAAATATCTGTTTCACAGCGCGCCTACATTTTCACTAAACAATCAAACTCTTGCAAGCACTCCTGATATCAGGCTTATTCTCACAAAAACCCATCTGACCTCCTGTACGGTAGAGCCCCATGCCCTATATTCAAAAATAGGAGTTTGCACCGACCTCAAACTTGGTTGTGCTACAAACGCTTAGGACTTCGCGTTGCACCAACATTAGTACTTGTATACGGGACTTATGATTGCACTTTAGGCGAAGGCGGATTTGAGGAGCTTGAATGCGAGAATCGGAATGTTGTTGCATTGCCGGACCTCGCACCCGTGCCACCGGCACTACCCCCATAATTCCGGAAGAGGTTTTTTATAATCATTGGTTGGGCATCGCGCCTCGCCCGACGGCCTTCTTTGCTGCGGTCTTGACTACCGTACGGAACCACGGGTTGGTGATTGGGTGTGCATAATGTGTGCGCTTTGGTGCAAGTCTCGACGCAGGCGCGAACCGCGGCGTAAAGGCGTTCAATAATGAGTTGATATCATCCTCGCCACGAAGTAAGGAAAGTATTAATGGTTGTGGAAAATTTGCGCTATGCCGTGCCCTTTGCCTCTAATCTTGGTTACGGCTGACTGAAGGTGGGAGCTCCAAGTCAGCTTCTTGGGACGAGTGATCCTTTGTGCTAACTTCGGAAACAAGTACCATTTGCAGTAGCGCGTTAGTACGCTAAACAGCAAGATTTCCGTAAGCCAATTCACCCCACTTTCCGCACGCCTAGAGCGGAAATCTCGCGGATGTTTTATCAGAATCACGCAACTAATTCCCCATCCCATGACATCCCAAGCCCATTAGTAAAGCGCCTTAGGGTAGAAACATTGCCCCACCGCAATCTCATGATCCATCGCGAGGCGAAATCCGAGGTTCAATCCAACTGCTCGAGTATTCAGTTCTCGTTCTGGGGAGGGGGATACCGCCCCTTTTAAGAGTCTCGCAGAAGCGTGGTGCCTTAGGGCTGAGTCGGCCATCATATCTGATAGCGAGATAGTCTAATGCGATGCCGCGATGGATGCGGGAGATAAAGCGGATGGGGACATAAGTTCTCCGTCCACCAGATAACACCACCGTGTGCAAAAGCCTTAAAGTTCTTAAGGTCAGTTCACGTGATAGTTGCGAAAAGCGCCCAGGTCCGTTGATGCGCTGCGCCGCGCTCGCCCACCATTACTCACTGGCTCTGCCTCGGGGCTGAGCAGCCCAACCAACCATGTGGCACAATTTTACAAGAGAAAAAACTCACATTTGCGAGCGAAAAAAAAGTTCTCAAGGCTCGGTCCCCCGCCTTTACGGATGGTCGGCGAAACACTCGATGATCTCATGATTTTAATAGCCTTTTCCATGAAACTGCTGATCGACCGTAGTCAAAGGCTGGGATTACGCCACATAACTTAAGACTCTTCGGATACCGGCATGTGCCTCACTGTTTTAGGCCTTTGCCACCCCTTGTAGTCTGTGGCTTATTCAGCTAAGGCAAGTTCGAAAGTATTGAGGCTTGAGTTCAAAGCACGGAAATGACTACGGTGCGGCTAAATTATTGAAGGCCGCGGCAGTATCATTTCATGCTTTCGGGCCAATATTGCTAAGCGGTGCACTGGTACTTTCACTTTCTGGAACACACTAGCTGAGCTGGAAGTGAACGACACAGCTCCCAGTGCTCATTTCTATAACGTGTACTCGAGTAGTAATGGCCAGCGAAAAGGTCTCCTATGTTCTAGAACCAGCTACCACTAAACAACTCATATCTTTACACGTAGGGTCTAAGATTCTACTCCCTGACTCTTTGACTTCACACTTTGCCGCTAGCCGATTGGTTGCCTAATATGACAGCTTGACCACTCAGATGTGATGAATGATATGCTGCACGATGAATCCGATGAGGCTTTCAGAAGTACTTGGCGCTAAATTTGGATGAGCTGTGGCTGGTATGATACAAATCTAGTAGTTGGTACAAGCACTAGAGTATCTAAATCTTAGGGGCTGGATAATCACACAGCATGAGCACAGTACCACTGCTTAGGATCTTACCAAAATCATTGCCGAACGTCTGGATCTCTCCTTTTTAAGGTCACTGTTGATAAATATACATGCCCTCTACGCCTAATCCAGCGGGTCAGGGCTTATAAAGTTCATAGGATTCACCGAAGGGCATCTATATTTGCTCTTGCTACACCCCTATAGACAGCCCAAAGGGTTGTTATGCATCTACAGAATTTCCTCCGATTAGGCCCCCTACCTTTGAACCCTTTGAACCCTTTGAACCACAGATGTCGGGGTGGTTGGGCTTCTACCGGGATACGGCCCCGGCCAACTCTTAAGACATTTAGTATGATAGTTAGCGATTTCAAGGGGAGACCCTAGATCATAACCCCACGGTGAGTGTGTTGTTCGGAGTGAGCCTAGGATGGCACCTTGCGAGGATTTCTAAAAAAAGAGTTATAAGCACTGAACATAGGGGGGGGGATAAGGTCTGTTTCAGAACTCCACTAACGGCCCTGCATATTTAGCGACAAGTGGAGCTATTAAGAAGATTTGATATGATACCGAGGAATAGATTGGAATATCGGATGAACCTAGAAGCAGAGTTGAGTAGCATAGTATGATACACTTGCTCGACATGCCAACACATCAATGGCTTATCAGAGTATGGCTGCTAGGATGATACAGAGATACGGAAGAAGTAGGATAGCTAGTGGGTTATTGATAGCAGAACGCCCTAAGAGCTGAATCGCTATTCTAGTATTTTATACCAACTATAGTATTGTTGGGTGTTAGTAGTAAAACTAGATGTTGGTTTAAAATCACCACTATGTCAAGGTGGGGGTCTAGTCCCTCAAAGTGCCAGAACCAAACCATTCCGCCCTCTAAGGATAACTAAGCTGTGAATAATACTGTTTGTCGAATATTATGGGAGTAAAGCGGGGTTGGCCCTGAACACGAGAGTTTGTATTCATGCACGATACAGACCTGGGGTGGGGTGGGTAGTACATAGGCACTCAAGCACTCACCACCTTATTTCTATCAACCCCCGCTCTTCTGAGAGTCCTTGCAATGTTCGACAGGTTCGGGTGCCATGACACCTTCTTTGTCTGGTTCCAACATTCTTAAAAAAGCCTTGCAGTTCACCTAGAAGGTGTCCAGTGTCTCGGGCCTCTCTTGCAACATTAAGTGCTTGGTGCATGTCCATCTCGCCGGGGATGAGCAAAGGCGCAAAGGCACTAATGTTACTGTAGAGCAGTGCCAATTCTCTTTAGCCCTGTTGTATATTTTGATAGTCGGGTAACTCTTTTTTTTTTCCTATGGAGGGGGCCCTTATTGCGGCGGTGTTTTGCACAAGGCGGATTTAGTGACCCCGCGATTAAGCTGTCTCACTTCCGGTCACACCACCGGGGCATGGCGAAAACTGGGTGGGTGGCCAACAGGGATCAATTTCTGTGCCTAACCTTGACTAATCCGCTTTTTCCCTGGTGATGGTTGTATAAAGGCGGTCGGCACCCCTGACTTAACATCGCAAACCATACTTCTACCGATCAATTTCATAACCTCTCACATGGATTACTTGAAAAAAAAGTTGCACCGTCTCAATCAACCGGGACAGCTACCTGTTAGCAGGAGCTTTATAGATGATGGGAAGTCGGACCCATTCAAAGACCCTGTACAGTTCCCATCTGCTCCCCCTACACGAAGGCCTCCACCCTCAAGCAATTCAAATATCGCTCCACCGCCAAGCTATGAATCCGCATTGGTAGCCCCAGCGCCTGCTATCAGACGTGGGACCTTCTCCGATACCTCGCCGACCGCCGAACAATACTCGGGGCTCAAGAAATTCGATACAGTCTTCCTGATAGACGACAGTGGTTCTATGGCTGGTTCTAACTGGGCACAAACCGCATCGGCGTTAGCCGCAATCGTGCCGATCTGTACGACACAAGACTCAGATGGCGTGGACATCCACTTCCTAAATCACAACAAGTCGCACACAAATGTGTCCAGCGCAGATCAATTGCAGCGCATCTTTGCCTCCGTGTCCCCGCGAGGGGTCACACCTACTGGGCGGAGGCTCGGCTTCATACTAGACGAATACTTGATGCGATACAAGAAAAATAAGAAGATCAAGCCGCTCAACGTCATCGTCATTACCGACGGAGAACCTACGGATCCGGACAGGCTTGAGAAGAACATTGTCAGGTGCGCGAGGGAACTGGATGCTATGGGTGCAAACGATAGACAAATCGGCGTTCAATTCTTCCAGGTCGGGAGCGACGAAGCGGCTACCGAAAGCTTAGAAGAGCTTGACAATGCACTTGTGGAGGAGCACGGCGTTCGCGACATGATTGACACTATCAGCTGGAAAAAAATGAATGAGGGGAATGGGCTTACGGCTGATGGTATCCTGAAGGTTGTTATGGGTGCTGTGGACAAACGACTGGATAGGAGGCGGGGCTAGTTGACTCATTGTTTTCTGTTTTCTGTTTTTACTTTTTTCTTGTCCAATGCCGGCACGTTTTATTGACCCTACCGCATTACGGTAATTACGGCAACTGGCGACACTGGAAATGGAGCTCTCATAAATCAATCAAACGAAGTGTGGCTTGATGCGCGAATGAAGCTACCTTTATGTGAAGCTCCTTTGGAGAGATGGGGGCTCCAGCGGAAGCAGCGCCCTGTGCAAGTCACTACAAAATTCCAACTATATACAAGAAGCAACTCGCCTGCAAACCTAGGCAGTCACCGGGCCACACCTCCCTGCTCCACCTCCAGTGCCTCCAGTTAATACGGTAGCTTGGTCCATCTTTCTGCCGCCTTTTTTATTTTATTTTTTACCACTTTTTTTGGCGGCCCTCGGAAGGGATATTGATGATAAGCTCGGCGACTGTGGTACGCCTGCCAAAGCACGAGAACCTCTAATGTCAGGGCTGGGTCTTTGTTTACCTTTTTCCTCTTCTTCTCATAGATTTCTTAACCTACTTTAACTGGCAAACGGCGCTAAAACTGCTTAATTTCGTTCCTGGTCATGTTTCTATAGTACATCCGACCAATTAATTCATGAAGAAAAGAGCACCTCAGTTGACACAGCTCATAAATGATTTTAAATTCTGCATAGTATCTTGCTGGCGTTTCATGATTCCGACTCTGCAAAGCCCGGCTGCCCATCAACAACGTGGCAAAATTCCACGATCCGCCGAGCATAGGGCTCGCTCGGGCCCCAGAGTGGCGAAGCACCAACGACCTCTCACTCTCTCAAGATCTAAAATCGCCCAGCAATCTGCACTTCCGTCATTATGTCTTTAAAAAATGAGATTGAAAAGTTAATAAAGAACACAACATCAGGTAACAAGCCCTTAAAAATGATAACTGTAACTAAATAATTGGAGTCTACCAAGAGCAGGTTATCACTCCTACTTGATTGTCCCATACAAATCTAGTACCAAGACCTGCTTATTTTGATGGTATTCATGACTGATTCCTTTTGAGATGGAGGAATTGTCTTGTAAGAGAGGAAGGCTTCATATTCTGAGTCTCCAAGGGTCAGTTGAACTATGGTAGGAGTTAGATAGTAAATGGTCCAGAAATAAGCTCCCTGCTGGTAAAGTAGCAGACAGAGCAAAATCTACTCCTGAGACTGACCTACTAGTAAATCTACAACTTTACTACTTAAGATACAGATTGTCAAGATACAAGAGGACAGCCTGTCAGATATTCAGCTCCCAAGGTCCTGAGGTTGTCAAGAAATGGTAGATTTTGTAATCTCTTCAAATGTACTACCTAAACATGACTTGGTAGATCCAGGGGCAAGCATTTTAGAATCCCTTTTAGCATGGATGAATTATCTGAGGCTCATTAGAGTCATTTGGCAACTATTTTTTTATCAAATTCTGAGTTGAAATTTCTAGTTTCTTGGCGTGCACGGACACAATTTGTATGGGGTGGCGACTCGAAATTTGCGAATTTTCGATTAAAAAAATAGTTGCCAAATGACTCTATTGAAGCTTCACCTATTTTTTTTCCACCTCTTCCCACCTGGTTGTGGAGTAGTTGAGCAATTGGTTTTTGCTGTCAGCCGGGACTTTTGGTGGTTGCAAGAGGCCAGCTTCCCCGTCGTGGCCAGCTTCCCCGTCGGAAACGTTACCGCGGAAACCCGAATAATTGAACTGTGTGCTATGTCGTTGGGCTTTCCTCTCTAAGTAAGGTCAATAAAATTTTTTTTTTTTCCGTCTCGGAAGGGAGAAGGAGGCTGTGTTTTTTTGCTTGTGTTTTTCGCCCCCCCTTCCAGAGAAGGGAATTTTGGACTTCATAGCACACTGGCACATGTTTCAATTACTCAAGTTTTTTTTACGGTACGCCATTACGCCATCGCCGCTCTTACTACGAGCTTGAAAACAGCACTTTAAGCGAAGAAAGGCAGGTCATTTTGGCTATGATTTTCACCTTAAAAAAAAGACAAAAAAAGCTCGCTGTTCGCCGGCTACCGGTGTTCTTCCAACGGCTCAATCCCCGTCCACTGGGTTCTTGATTCTTTTAACGTTATATCCTCGGCAAAAGGGATTAGTTCTTTAGTCAGCTAATTATGTCGTTCCGCCCACGGAACCTGGAAAGAGGGGCTTGGCGCCTTTCCCTGAAGGGCCGATAGGCGACTGTATTGCACTGATAAGATTGGTTGTTCCGGACAATAGAAGACTTAGTGCTAGCAAGATGAGGTTTCTGTTCTTCCCGACATGTCTGCGGATGTGTTTAGTGAAAGTCCCTGAGGAAAGAAAAATACTCGGGGTAGGGGACTGGGGAGATGTGAGTACCAGTAGACCTGAAGGTCTCAAGCTCTGGAAAGGATACCACACCGTTAAGATACGGCCCGCTACGCTTTCTACTCCGTCCACCATTGGCTTTGGCAGCCGCGTTGTGCAGTGCGGCCATACTTAGGGAGAAGAACGATAAACAGGTTATCCGGGGTGGGATAAACTGAAGCACCTTTTCTTCTCCTGCGTTGGTTCTATCACTGCCGCTTGGTGGGCTTTGGCGGATCTTCCAAGGGAAGATTGCATAGGTTTGAGAGGGGGCATAAGGATGTTTACGGGGTTTTTTGATGCTGCTAAGGTATTTACCAGTGTTCTGGATAGGCTGAAACGGTATGGTACCAGGAAGACAGCGGCATACTAAAGTTATGAGCAGAATGGAACGTGTGAATCCACCCCCACCCTCGCCTTGCGCTTCTTCCTCCATAGGCTTCTAGATTGTCGGTATCAAGCGCAGAACACCGACATTGGGCACCTACTACCACGGACCCGGCGTTAGGCTTGGTGGATATTCCTAGTTGAACAGCTTGCACCCACATAGCCGGTGCATAAGTTCTTGGGGAGAAGATTGCGGAGAGTCTATGGCCTACGCAGCGTGAAGTAAGTGGGGAAGGTTTTGTAGTTTACAGAGCATACGGGTGGTGCACTCTAGGATGGCAAAATAGTGTAATTTAACCCATATATTTATCAACAATTGCCGCATTGAGTGGTGTATTGCGGGCTTTTAGTCGTTTGACGGGGTTACTATGGCCTGAGCCCCGGTTGTTTATAGTACAGTATGGCAGTGTGGGAGTGAGGAAGGGTGCCATCAGTTGACCGGAACCATTCATTATGCTCATCGACAAGGCCACAGTGCTTGCATAAAATTTCACCCATAACTAGATGCACAGAAGATTAAGTTGAAGATACGAGCACCCACTGGAAAGTTAATGAACTGTTAATTTAGGTCAGCCCGCGAAACAATCCCTCTCTCCTGCGGGAACATCCCCCCTGTGCCTTGTACGAATAAGTCACTCTAACATAGATCCCAATATCGGATTAAAACGGAATAGAGGCGCATGCACCCATAGCACCGCCAACAATCTGATCCTTGTTTGTAATCTTTGATAGCCGGATCATAGCCCCACTCTTAATATATATATTCGTGTTAAAGGCCTCCATCACATCCTCAATAGCAAACCTGTGTGACAAGCTTGCGGACATTTGATAGGATCCCTCTATCTACGAGCCTGACCGCCCTGAGACATGTGTTGCAATACCGGGTACTGGAACTTTAGGCAAACCTCCCGGGTGCTTAGTCTCACGAGCGGGAGCCCCATCTCGTTCTCCTCGACGCCAACGACGAATACGGTTGTTCCACCAAAGCGGATTGCATGAATGCTTGCAGCGATGGAACTTTCGGTACCTGTGCATTCTAGGACAACGTCGGATTCCATCTCCAATGCTTCCTTCGTTCCTGCCGCTAATTCCTATTTGAGTTTCCCGTGCTATGCAAGGCAGGTGCGTAGAATACCTGGTGAGTTTGCGACGAGTGTCTGCGCAAACTTAAGGCGACCTTGATCAATATCTGTGATGAGAATCGGTTCAGCGCCAGCCGCCTTTGTGCAAAGGTGGGTGATTAGGCTAATTGACCCTCCGCCACAGATAATTACCTAAATCGCCCAGCCTAAGCTTTGAGCGATCGACTGCGGCGAGTGCCACGGACAGAGGCTCCGGGAGAGCGCCGTGCTCGTGGGACATGTTTGGTGGAAGCTTGTGGCACTGGTTTGCCGGATGGGTGACGCAGCGGCGGAGGAGGCCTGGGACAGGTGGAGTTGATAGGAAAAGAACGTGGTTGCATCCGTTATACCGACCAGTCGAACAGGGCTCGCAGGAATGGAATGGGATATTGGGCTCGATGGCCACATGGCCATCAGGCTGTCGAGCCAAAGCTTACTTCACCAAAGGTTTAGCTTTCCCACAATCTCTTGTGCTCTTCCGTTCTGTGGGGAACGTTCGTTTTGAGACGGTCATCCCGAAAGAGGTTATCCGTGCACAAATGGCCCCGGGAGGGGTAGATGGCTTACACCCGGGTGTACAGAAATAATCTAGCAGAAATCAGTCCTATAAATGGAGACAAGAGCAAGCAGCTTTTGTGACACCTCACGGGCAGACTCATGACCAGGAATATGTTTGTCCCCCCACTACCATGGGGTCGATTCACTCCGCGTGCCAGAAGTGACATCAGACCTCTGAGAGGGCCAGTTCTTATGAATAAAGCCACGAGCCCATAGATGTCCGAACACTCTTCAACTGATGGTGAAGCGTCAGCGATATAAAGGCTGTGCTGGAGGTCTGTAAAAACTCCAATGTTTACTTTGAAACTCCCAACAGATACCCCACCTTTTAGCGAAGACACCCCCACGGAATACTTGCCGGCGAAGTACAGTAGATTAGTTATTGGGTGGAGTGAACTAAGACCTGGTTGGTTTATCAGCAATTCCCTGCTTAGGGTATACAGCCGCACCTCGCTATAACGAACACCAAAATTCGGGACTTTTGTTCGTTATAGCGAGGCTTTGGAAGAAATCCCTTATAGCGAGGGTAATTTTTATGGGAGCGTAGGTGCAAATATCCGGTGGGTTCATCCGTAATAGCGAGGTTTACCTTATAAGCGGCGCATTATAGCTGGGTACATCTGTACTACCAACTCTTTGAAACGCACCGCTTGCCCTCTCTTCCCACTATTCAATAAAACAGATTGTGACAAAATCTTACGGTGTCACTAGAGGCATATCCGAAAGTAGTTGTCTAAAGACTCTCACTGTTTTGTTGCTAATAGGTACTGTTCTTGAGGCACCAGGAGAGGTACCAGGAGAGGTAAACGTATGAGAAGTTTACGGATGTGGTACAAAGAACCCCCAAACCCAAGGGTGGTCATGTTATCCCACTGCTTCGCCGAGGTGAGGTATATTCATCGAGCATCACTCTGCCAAGCAGAGTGCCGAGCCTCACTCCTACTGGCTCAGAGAGGGAATGCTAGAGCGGGCTTAGCAAATCTCATCAGTTTCTATTAGACCAGTAACCTGGATAATAAGCTCCCAATATACCCCGCTCATCGCGCTCCCCACCCCATACTCAACGCCTCACTTGACGGACAAGAGATCAGATCCTTCTTCCTACCGTTAGCGACAGACTACCGGGCCGGCAAGTCGTATCAGCCTCACCCCGATACCACTCACAAAGCCGAGCATAGCCAGACAAAGGAAGTATGGGACAAGATGTAATTTTCATGTACGGTTATTGCCTCCCCCTCGCCTCGCGAGCCACGCCATCAGAACTAAAGTTTCCTGGCTGCGAAGTCTCGCGATCGTGACCGCAATAAGCCTAGCCCTCATGTGTACCCGCCCGGCGCTGTCGCGTAGGGCTCGACAGGAGCGGATTGCAGAGGCACTCAGGCAGGCCGAACGAAGGGTGCCGACTGGGCGGCGGCTGGGGGAAACTCGTGTAGATTCCATAATGAGGTTAGCATTTCTTCGACCGACAGGAAGGCAAATTCAACTGACGGCTGTCTATGCTGTGTCAGGCCTGCGCCGGTTTATCTGTACAACACCAGACATCCACCAGTTCACGTCCATCCAAATACCAATGAAGAGATCGCCATTGAACCTTTACCAGTTTACGAAGCACCGCCGCCAAAGTATAGTAGTGTCATCAAGGAGGCACAGCCACCGGCAGATATGAGGGACCTCGAGCGTGGTGAGCCTTCTGGAGGAGCGGAGGCAGGAAATAATCCACCTGAATACAACCAAGGGAATGAAAGAGACGAAGGGGCTGTTGCCGTCAGAGTCGCCACAGACGGAAGCCATATGGCTGCTCCAGAAGGTGAACACAGTAGAGGGGTATTTTTGATGACACGGCCATCCTACGGGTATGGGACATTGGGCTGGTTGCGGAGGTAATGGGTGAGTGATCAAATCGGAGGTCGGAATATTTTGTACAACACTCGAACTCGGTCGGAAATGAGGAGACGAAGGTTGCGCCCTCCTACCGGTATTCCGAGACGTAAGCTTAAACCAAACGAAGTGATTTCTTCATCACGTCGGCAGTAAGCCCGTGGGACACGGACACTTCTAGCGATGGATGTCAGACTCAGCGTTCTCACTCTTCTTATTCCTTACCCAAACATTCACACTAGGTCCTACTCCCGGGTTTGAGTTACCTTTCTCTTCCTTCCATGTCCACGGGGTGTTCGGGTTTGCTATTTTTGCTCTTGTCTTACTGGGAGCCCTTGAAGTTCTGTAGTGAGTAGTTTCTTTTTGGCTGCAAAGCTTGACGCACGGCTGGTTTCCCCGTTTCCCCTGCTCATGCGAGTCTTTAAAGTGGAGTTTGTACTTCGGTCAGGGTATTGTCATGCGTCCTTGCTTTGAAGTTTGGGGACCGAGTGATGGCCAAATGAGGGAACAAATCAACATAATTTACCGTATAATTTCAAATAATTGAACCGTGTGCTATGTAGTTGAGAATTACCTACTTTAGAAAAGGAGCAAAAACTACCGCAAAAAAAGAGCTGCTCAGCCCCCCGAGAGATATAAAAAAACAAAAGAAAGCACTGGACCTTGCTAGCGCAGGCAGCTCCAACGACATAATATGCACATGGTTCAATTATTTGAAATTATACGGTAATCCTCAATGTTTACTGCTTAATCGCAAAAGCGAAAACACTTGACACTACAAATTAGAGTATGACAAAGCCTCAATTACAGCCGTGCAGCCTGTCATACCTGTTCCATAGGATTCCCTTGATCACTTGTATTATATTTCTTCCATATAAAACCCAACATCTAGGTGAGGACCAGATTTCACGCATTAGCAACCCTGCTTGGGTGCAGTTACTGTACCTCTTCTATTGGGTGTTACATTATCTCAATAAAAGTCAGATATTCTGGAATCAAAATTGAACCCTTTTGAATAGGAGAGACAATGCTGTTGTTTTTACTATCTGTCTGTGAAGAGATTTTATGCCTCCAAACCCCCGCCAGTGAGATCGAGAGTCATATTCCCCCTCCATTAGTGAAAACATCACCGAGTCCACCGGAATGTTTCCTTCACGACACAAGCCACTAGTAACCCATGGAAAGCCCTCTTTTACGCAAGTCAGAGAGGACCACTCCATATATTCTCCTTGTCCGGGGGGGGAAGTCTTTCTCATCTTTCCCACTGTTTCCTCTAGTTCTAATATATCACTGTACCTGATGCTTTAGCTTTGATATTTGGCTTGCCTAAATCATCTTATTCTCTATATCCGCTTACAATTTGACAGCTTATGTAGGGGACAGGCCTTATCTAGACCCCTCAGTTTCTTTCCTCCTATTTGAGATCTGATACTAGAGTCTTCATACAACACCGGTACTACTGTTGCAGCCACGAACTGCCAAAAACAATGATATTACCAACCTTGTCCAGGATCCCCTGACCGGTATTCAATAAACTTCTCCTGCCACATGGTCTCCACCTATCTTACCGCAGTCAAAACCAAGCCGGCAAGAATATGTGAAGAAATTTGAGGAAGCGACCTTGAAAGAAATTCCTTCACTAAAAGCTTCATGGGAAGACTTTTTTCAGTATCTCGCAACACAAGTTCTAATGGGGATAATAGCAAGCTCTTAAAACTCTACATGGTGGCAAAGGCCCATGATGAGACATTGGATCTTGTCATGAAATTATCGGAGGAAATTCGAGTTATCGCCATGCAAATCCCGTTCTTCAAGTTAGACAAGTCAAATTATCCAAAAAAAATATCATTATGGCGCAGAAAATAGTATTTAAAAGGATGGTAGAAGTGCTTCCTACTTATCTAATAGCAGTCTTGCGAGGCCAATCGACCGGCAAAGGGCGTTAGAAGAGGAGATAAGATGGAGCAACAGAGGAAGCTCCAGCGTGAGGCCGAGAGAGAATTGGAGAGGAAAAGACAAGAGAGAGGCGAGCAGAGACGCAGAGAACATGAGTGGGAAATAGAAAGAGAGCAGGAGAGGGCTAAAACGGAACATCTTAGGCGGGAAATAGCGAGGAAACCGAAGATAGTGGAAGAGGAAAAAGTAATCAAACACAGTGAAGACCCAGAAGGCCAAATACCGCTTGAAAAGGACCTGGAAAGAAGCCTCAGGTCCCAAAAGGCCAAAGAAAAGACCCGCCACCCCAAGCGCACCTCCGGAGGGATCGCCCAATCCCAAATTTCACCGGCCATAGAACAAGTGCCCCTAGAAGACCTACCGTATCCAGACTATGATACATCGGAAATTTCCTACCCACCAGAGACAAGGGTCTCGCCTCCCTTGTCCGCCGTGAGAAAAAGACCTGCTGGACCCCCTCAGCGCAACAACGTCCCCAGCGCAAACGGCGGTCACAAAGTCCCACCAAAAACTCTCTACCCCGGTCCACCGCCGTTTCCCTATCATGCGCACAGCTTCCAGCTCGGAAAGAAAAGTGTATATGGCCAACTCTACCCAAATAAACCACTCTTCTTACAACAATCCTATCTCTCCTGCATGTCCCCCCGCCCAAGCATTGAACGTGCACAATCCCTCTCCTCGTTGGTGTTATAATTTGAACGGGAATTTGCTAATGACCATTAGTCAAAGGATCCCATCTCTGACAGCATAGGCGGCCCCGCGTATCTCAGTAATTGTATAAGTTTTGATTCTACAAAAGATGTAATAATCAGGCTTAGTAAGGTCCTCGAACGAGAGGATCACTTGAAGATTGTTGGCAGAGGAATGTGATAGCATTGCGGAGAAGTTTCTTGATCTTGGGGAGGATGAGATAGACTATCGAGGAGATACTACCATTAGGTCATACGATCTTTATGATCGCTAGTTTGGATCGGATACCAGGCTGCTGTCTCCGATTCCTTTCCTCACCTCTTAGAGGAATTGTTACCTAGGTTATCACCCATACCCATTCTTTCCTATTGCATCCGCTCTTTTTCATATTTGAATCGTTCTTGCTTTCCTTTTTTCCAGTTTCTGGGTTTCTTGAGGAACCTGTACGGGTCATGACACGTCACTCGTATTCAGGATATCAGTTGTGCCATATCTACTTCTTTCCTTATTCCTTGCTTCCCGATTTCTCTATCAGATTTCCTATCGCACTCTCTTTACGAATATTAAAACGGCCGATGCCCTATCACGCAACCTTACAGACGTTAGGAACCCCGAGAGGGGTGGTGAAGGAAAATAAAAAGAGCGCATCCTAGGCAAAACATGCCAGCACTTTAGCTAGTTAGCACACACACAAACGCAGCCCAAACCCATCCCAAAACCCAGCTTCCCCCCACCCTTCATATGGTAACCCCCTTCTCCCTCAAAAAGCCACCCGCAATCCTAGCCGCTCCCTCTCTACAGGATTTCGGAAACTACAGCCGAGTGACCATATATGAATTGGGGAGAAGCAATTTGTTCGCGCGGCAACCCAACACAGTAACATGCATGCAGCAACTCACGGCGAAGCAGGAACACAGCAAGGAGAGAAGGCCAATAGAACCCTTACACGACAGGGATTATTTGTATGGGCATTCTCGTTATACTGCGGTGTCGGTTTGCCTTGGAATACTATATGCAGGTACGAGAACCACCCCGGGCGCTATTATCGTAGACCTCCTAGGGTCGGTGTCCAGTGCATTACCGATATGTAAGGTAGTGTTCGAGAGAACGCATGCAATGTACTCGAGTACAGTACGCGCGCGCGGGCACGCTATGTGCAGTTCTCGTACTCCCCACTCGGCACTTGTGCGTGGTGTGTCCGCGTCTGTCTGCATAGATGTCGGTGTTTACTTTAATCGATCGACGCGGGGGGGTTGGTGAAAAGAGGAAATATAGAAATGGAATAATAAAAATAGGAATCCGAGTGATCGGGAGTGGTGGTATTTGTTTGTCTGCCCGTCCACCCCAATTATTTATTTGTTTTTTCTGTTTTGTTTCACTAACTCGGGCGTGTGGAAATGAGGTGAGTGAAACGAGTGAATAAATTATTTTTCAGCTTCGGGAATGGCAGAGCTCAATTCCGGACTGAACTTATCGTCTATCTTTTTCTACTCGTACTGTGCTAAATAGAGTTCAGCCGCGTCGTGGAACCTTAACAACTTGTGACAACAGCGTGTTGTCAGCAGCCACTCGGCCATAAGTTACCACACTCTTTTTTCTCCAGTCTCGGCTATCGGGCGGGATCGAGGGGGACTTGCTCCTTTCGAAGTACCTAATTGGTCGATGCAGGGGTGGAGGAGGAGGAGGAAAGTGGTACGGTGCTGGTTCGAGCATGACGCCCTCGAGATCGTTAGTGAAAAAGGTTTGATTTGGCATGGGAATGGAATCCTGGTACCGTTGCGTGCGAGAAGTATATATGCGGGCACAGGGATTAATGGAATAGGGTCGTATATCTGGGGGCACGGTGCTTGAAGATGGGTGTATAGGAGTACTTGGCGATCTGGAAAGTCTGGGGACGGTTTCGTGCCAAGGGGGGGTAATAATTGTGATGCGTCTGGAGATTTGTCAGAGGGAGAAGTATTTGTGGTAGGCTATAAGAACCCGGGACAGGGAGGATGTGTGGGCGCTGCAGGAGGTTAGCAGCGGGGTGAGAAGGGGCAATAAGAGTAGTCGGTACTTGCTAAGCAGGTGGGAATAAAGAATAGAGTAGATATAATTAAATTTTATATAACAATAAAAAAGTGAAAATATGAAAATTGTTTGTTGTCCAGTGTTTGCCATTATATTATAGAAATTCTATTTTCAGTATAAAGAGTATAAATAAAATGAGTGATCTACTAGTGGGAAAAAGAGATTGAACAAGTACTTATTAGTCCTGATAACTTATCTCAAATATTTTCTAGTTAAATTATAATAAGCAATTCTATTTTTCCCCCTTTAAGTAATAATAGTAGAAGGTTAAATTCTTAAGAGCTTGTTTTTTTTTTGTTTTTTTTTAATATCATGTATTCGTTGATTAAGGTACAAGAAACAGTGTGGAGCACTAGCTATGACCGAAACAAAACCTGTAAACAATCCAACGACCCGCTACACCCCCTCATGGGAAAAATCAAACCTTTCGCAACACAGAGCCCATCCTCCCCCCTCATAGCACCTAAGACGAAAGCAAGACGGAGCAATACCTTCCTCCAGACACGTAAGGAAAGACAAGTATAGAAACGAAACCAGGGAAAGACACAAACCCTTCGGCGGGCCCCCCAAAACAAAGGAAAAGATTCTTACGGCACCAAGTGCCGACAGGGAGGAAAGAATAAAACTACTGTTGCTCAACCTTAAACGAATAGTGGATCGAACCCCAAACTGAACGGCTACAGGGGCAGGCTATATCCCAGTAAGGCAAAAGCCAGGGGGCGGCAGCGCTTCGGACTTTAGCATGGGCCAAGAAGGTAGTGCTATACCATGACACAGCGTAACCTAATGCGAGTATTACCCTAGCGGGAATAGCTTGCATAATTATGCGCGAGGTATATGCCACCATAGGGGAGAGCATATATCCGAACCCAAGCTTCCTGAGTAGGGACTTTCCGGAGGCATCTGGGAGACTACTCAGGAACCTCAAAGAGTTCACGTTTCAAGATATGGCTAACTGATTGGAACGATGATTAGA
>Ga0307517_10000791_pt1 | contig 54408 bp, 57 predicted proteins | sample 23_EM_MG_FD_194515 | JGI IMG/M metagenome (GOLD analysis project Ga0307517, IMG submission 194515) | Populus trichocarpa ectomycorrhiza microbial communities from riparian zone in the Pacific Northwest, United States - 23_EM | ecosystem: Host-associated > Plants > Roots > Unclassified | place... | reverse complement strand
CCCCATGGGCCTTTAGAAAAGGACGGAAAAATGAGAGGCATGCGGGGTATAGGGGGAGATGGTATTACCAGGTGATACAGGGAGATATGTATGTAATACATGAGGGAGAATATTTTTTGCTGATGCACTCCGAGTCCGGGGCCACTGATCCAACATCCACACTCCGGGGCCACAGCTGCAACACTCTACCACAGCCATACAACCGATCCTGAATCCGACACATGGAGGTTCCTGGGCTCGATGCCAGCTATCCAGCGGTATTAGATTCATCCCCAGAGGGCTATTATTCATGAAGTTAGGGGTGGGATGCTGGCGATCCAAGAACTCGATGGCAGATTCCTCCACAACCACTGCTCCGATCCTGGATCTGATTGCAGGATAATGTTGGGCTCGACCCCAGCTACGCAGCGATATAAAGGACGTCTCTGTGGCATCAAAACTCATGAAATCGCTGACTCTTGTGAGAGTTGTGTTTATAGATACCCTGGGGATCCCAGGACTCGATGGCAGATTCCTCCACAACCGCTTCTCCGATCCTGGATCTGATTGCAGGAGATTGTTGGGCTCGACGCCAGCTATGCAGCGGTATAAAGGACGTCTCTGTCGCATCAAAACACATGCAATCACTGACCCTTGTGGGGGTTGTCTTTATAGGTACCCTGGTGATCCCAGAGCTCGATGGCAGATTCCTCCACGACCACTGCTCCGATCCCGAATCTGATTGCGGGAGGTTGTTGAGATCGATGCCAGCTACGCAGCAGTACAAAGGACGTCTGTGTCGCATCAAAGCTCATGAAATCACTGACCCTTGTGGGGGTTGGCTTTATAGATACCCTGGCGATCCCAGAGCTCGATGGCAGTTTCCTCCACGACCGCTTGGCCGATTGTGGATCTGATTGCGGGAGACTGTTGGGCTGGATGCCAGCTTCACAATCATGTAAGATTTATCCCTCCGCGAACTTTATTGATGAAGTTACAGGGCTAAATGGAGTGCTGGCGATCCCAGAACCCGATGGCAGATCCCTCCACGACCGCGGGGCCGATTCTGGATCCAATTGCGGGAGATTGTTGGGCTCAATGCCAGCTTCACAATGATGTAAGATTTATCCCTCCGCGAACTTTATTCATGAAGTTACAGGGCTAAATGGAGTGCTGGCGATCTCAGAACTCGATGGCAGGTTCCTCCACAACCACTGCTCCGATCCTGGATCTGATTGCGGGAGGTTGTTGGGCTCGACGCCGGCTACGCCCTGGTATAAAGGACGCCTCTGTCGCATCAGAACTCATGAAATCGCTGACCATTATTGGGGTTGTCTTTCTAGGTCTCCTGGCGCTCACCGAGCTCGATGTCAGATCCCTCCATGACCTCTGGGCCGATCCTGAATCTGATTGCGGGAGATTGTTGGGCTCGACGCCAGCTACGCAGAGGTATAAGGTACGCCCTGAGGCGCCAATTCCCCCTGGAGCTACTATAGGGTTTCAGGAAGGGGGGTTGCTCGCGGGGGGGAGACCTGACTCAGGCTTGAATGTGAATTTGCCTGTTTTTTAGAACAATAGAATAGAAGCCTTCTTGTAGTAAAGTTAATAGTTTGACAGAATGAAATCTATTGTGACCGGGGTGACCAAGGTCAGAAAGAAGTAAAGGGGGGACCCTTCGCTTATTTCAGGAAGATGTAGTCCGGCGTCAGATGGCATCCTGAGTATTAGGTGCTGCATCTGGTGGGTCCTGAGGATTAGGTGCTACATCTGGTGGGTCCTGAGGATTAAGTGCTGCGTCAGGTTGCATCAGGTGCGTTGTGTGGTAGGGTCGTTGCGTCCTGGTTCTCGATTTGCGTTCCAGCGTCAGGTGCGTCAGATGCACAGAACGCACAGAATGCAGGATAATATTTTTGCTGATGTAAGTTATGACAAGAAAAATCTTTATCACTATTTTACGCACGTTTATATTGAGCCTTCCGCACACATCTCCCTCTACGATAAAGTGCCTTGGTCTTACCCATCTCGCTTGTTCTTAGAGATCTGGTACCACCTAACACAGCCCATAGGGCCTCTATTAAGTTTAGATCGGGGGACTGAGGGGGCCAGGGAAGAGTTTCCATATTGTTTAGTTTTTGGCATTGGATAGCATACTTTTGATGTCTGGGAGCTTCATCCTCAACAACTGTAGACCATCCGTATCTCACGGTCCCCTGGTGATATACTTGTTAGGATAACTTTGGTGTTCTTTCTTTTGTTACACGGTTGCTATGAGGGATTTCCTTTGTAAGGGTTACGACAAATTGTATTGTTTTCTTGGTTACGCAGATATGCGACTCATACTGGGGTATGAGTCAGGCGGCAAAGGGCTGTGCTAGGATTTCCTTCTATATGAGGGGGGCTCCGCCCCCTATTTCCTTCTGGTCTCTGCTCCGCGAAACGAGACCGTTTCGATGCCGCCCTCCTCGCCTCCACAAGGGCGGCGAGATCTGCCTATTTCAAAGCCATCAAGAAGGCAAAAAGGGACCGCTGGTCCTCCTTCTTAGCCTCAGCGACCCCCCAGACTGTGTGGACGGCCAAGAGATTCGCCGTCGGTCGCCCTCCCCCCCGATTCCCTGAGCTCCCTGGCGCCTCTACACCACCTGAACTCAACCAGGCGCTTCTTGACCATTTCTTCCCCGGCGAACCAGCCAGGTTTACTGATACCATCCTGCTCCCGTTCAGAGAATGCCTCCCTCTGGCAGCGGACGAGGTTAGCAGGGCCCTAGCCCGCTCCTCCCCATCGTCGGCCCCAGAGCCTGACGCGATCCCGAATTCGGTATGGAAAAGGGTGCACCGCGTGACCCCTCATCTCATCCACGACCTTCTCGACCCTTTCGTAGTCTACAGATCCCACCCCCTCACCCTCAAGAGGGCCGCTGGCATTGTGCTCGACAAGCCCGTGAAGCCCTCATACCACTCCCCCTCATCTTTCCGCGTCATAGTCTTACTCCAGACCTTTTCAAAAATCCTCGAAAGGATAATGAACTCAAGACTCTCCTGCGTGGTCTGGGCAACTGGCCTCCTCGACCCCCACCAATGCGGCTCGCTAGCCAGCCTTTCGGCCTCGGACGCCGTCACCACCCTCACCCACGAGGTGAAGACCCTCCAGATGTCTGGGAGGAATGTCTCCACACTTTTTCTGGATATAAAGGGGGGCTTCGACAATGTAAACCCCGCCACCCTCTGCGGCATGCTTAGAGCCAAAGGGGTCAACCCGTACCTTGTGTCTTAGACCAAGTCATTCCTGTCTGGCAGGTCATGCCGGCTCTTGTACCAGGGATTCCCCCAGGTGTTCGCCCCAGTTGTGGTCGGCACGTCCCAGGGCTTCCCAGTCTCCCCGCTCTTGTTTGTTATTTACGTTTCCCGCCTTCACTGCGAGATCCCCCAGGGTCTCTCCCTCTCCTACATGGACGACTTCGGTCTGACCGTATCCTCTGCGTCATATCGGCGCCACATCCAGATCCTACAGAAGCAGTATGCCAGGCTGAAGGCCAGAGGGGCCAGGCTGGGCGTAGGCTTCTCGGTCCCCAAGACGGAGCTTATCCACTGGCGTACGAATAGGGATAGAGACCCCATCTCCAATGCTCCGATCCACCTGGATAGGTCGGTCTTCACGCCCAAGGATGAGGTCAGGTGGCTAGGCTACTGGTTCACACCCTCGATCTTGACTACCCCCCACTTCGTCAAAAGGCTCGCCAAAGCCCAGGCGGCCTTCGTGGCGGTCAAGCGACTCTCCTCTCCAGGGATCGGCCTTCCCCCTTTCCTCTGCCACAGGCTTGCCTCCTCCCTCCTCTTTCCCATCCTCAGCTATGGCGCGGACGCCTTCTTGCCCACAGTCCACATGACCAGGAAGCTCTCCGCATTCTGGCACAAGGTCCAGAGATGGACGACCAATTGCTTCATGAGCACCCCCACCGACATCCTGGCCATCGAGGCCTGCCTCCCACCGCTCGAACTTCTCCTTAGGTATAAACGCTGACTGGCTCACCTTAGGGTACTTTGCTCCCCCCTGGAGATCAACCCTGCAGCCACAAGGCTGCCCCCCTCGGTGCAAACTCCTTCGCTTCACTGGCACTCGCCAGACCACTGGGCCCTAAGCCCGAAGAATGCGGGCAGTCGTCTACCCCTCCCGTGGATCCAGCCTAGACCTCCCTTGAAGAACAGGGCACACCTCCCCCTCGATGCCCTCCCGCACTCAATGTTATTCCTCCTGGGCCCGATGGGCTCGATGCCCTCCCAGTCACCTCCCAACACTTGCTCAGCGAGTTCTTTCCCAAGCCCCCCCCGGGCCGCTCCTACCCGCAACTTAAGCTTAAATGCAAGAACCTCCTCATGGAAGAATGGGACAAGGCCGCACCAGATCCGGCCAGATACCCATACCAACCCTCGCTAAAGCCCCACCCATTCATGGGCCTAGACAAGTTCACTGCGGGCCGCCTCCACCAGATGAGATCTGGGAAGAGCTACCTCCACGCCCACCCCTCTTGGGACAGCGACACCCCCACCACCTGCCCCAGTTGTTTGAGCGCCCCCGAGACGTTCGAGCACGCCATCCTCCGCTGCTTGGCCAAGGAGCCCGCCAGGACCTGCCGCCTTCAGGGGGTCCTCGACATTGGCCCCGACGCCCCCGTCTCGTTCTCAGCGGCCCTCCTGGGCGCCCTCGCCTGCCTCATCAAGTCTACGGCTACAGCCTTCCCCCCGGGCATGTTTTCCCGCCCGTCTTCCTCCATTGGTTCCATTTCTTCCCGGTCATCTAATGTAGTCTCCTTTGGTTACTTTATGTCGTCTCAGGAGAGCTAGGTTTATAATTTTGTTTTTCATGCTATCCGCTGGTTCAGGGGAGGGTTTCCTTTGGCTTCCTTGTTTTAATTTCGTGCCCGTATGTGGGCCTGGGACCAGTACGGACCCCAGTTGAAGAGTTTTTTGGTGCCGGATATTTCCTTTATTAGTTCGTTTTGGATTTTGGGTTTTGTTTTCGTCATAGCTAGCGCTCCATGCGATTTCTTGTACCTTAACAATGAATATATCATATAAAAAATAAAATAAAACGCCCCCCATTTCCTTCATCTTTCTCGTCCGCTCCACCTCCAGGGATTGAAATCCCAACACCATGGGAAATCATCGTGAGAGTGTCTCCTGCCTCTGCTCTCCCTTGATGGCTTCTGCATAGGAGTAGTACGCACCCATCTTTCCCTTTCCTCTCTCTTGGGTCTCTGGCCTCCCCTCCCACGGGGTTCTTGATCCTGTCTTCGTTCAAGCACGCTTGCGTTGATGTTTCTCCCCCTTACCTCACACTTCGCGACGTGTCTCGCATAGCGACTTGCACGGTCGGGAACCCTCTTTCCATCGTCAATACATGGTAGCTAGTTTCGGGCTATCGGTGAAGTAGTTGCCCTGGTGGCCCTGCTCTCTGGTATTGCACTCTCTCCTAAGTTGCCCTGGTAGCCCTGCTCTCTGGTATTGCACTCTCTCCTGAGTTGCTCGGTCGGTACGGTCGGCATTTGAAAAATCGTGACCTCGTCTCTGTCCTCCGTATTCGCACTTCTTGGTTACTGACGAGCCTTCCCTCTCCCGCTTCCCACGCGTTAGATCGGCTTGCACCGTACTGCTACATCCCAGCTGGCACCTTACTGCCCACCCCCTACCTTCACCCCTCCTTGGGCCTCCCCCTTGTCCGGGATCCCCTCCGGTAGTGACACACTCTCTCCTGTAACAAGGGACCACGCGAGAGAAGTGGTAATTTCGTCCAGTCGGCCTTTGGTCTATCCGCTGTGGCTGGCATCCCCTCTGCTGAGTGGCTCTCCTGGCCGGGTGTGCTCCCCTCGCCTTCTTCACCCGCTACGCGATTTACTCTACAGTCGCAACTCGTGATGGTTACGGTATTCCTTGGTATAGCACTACCTCCTTGGATGTTCCTAAAGTCTGTCGCGCGCCGATTACCGGGCAGCCCGCCCTTGTCACGCCTTGCCCTGCAGCCTTTAGGTTAGGGGAATTGCCTTAGGCACTCCGGCAACAGTAGTTTTATCCTTTCCGCTCCGTCGGCCCTGGGCCATAAGATTATTTTCTTTTGTTTTGGGAAGCCTGCTGAAGGGTTTCTTTGCTCCTGTACATCTTTATGTTGGTTTTCTTCGTGTTTGGCTTTCCTATGCTTTCCTCCCCATTAGTTTAGGCTGGTGGCTGGTGTGCGGTTAGGCCCATACCATAGGGTCCTGGGAGTACGGTTTCGGTCTTCATGTTTGATTGCTTGCCTATGGGTGGGGGGCATTTGTTTGTCCCATGACGAGGTGAAGCGGGCCGTTGGATTGTTTCATAGTTTTGTTTCGGCTATAGCTAGCACTCCATGCTGTTTCTTGTACATAACAACGAATACATGAAATAAAAATAAAAAATAAAAAATAAAAAATAAAAAATAAAAAATAAAAAAAATAAAAAAAAGCCCCCTATTTCCTTCCATCTTTCTCGTCTGCTCTACCTCCAGCGATTGAAATATCAACACCATGGGAAATCATCGTGAGAGTGTCCTCCGCCTCTGATCTTCCCCGCCCGTGGCAACTGCTCGGGGGTTTATCACGCCTTCATCTCCTTCCTCTCTCTGGGGCCTTTGGCCTCCCCTCCCTGGGGTTATGGATTCCTTTCTGGTTCCGTTCGTCTTCGTTGAGCACGTTCGTGTTGATGTTTCTACCCTTTACCCCGCACTTCACGACGCACTTCGCTTAGCGTTTTGCACGGTCGGCGACCCTCCTTCCTCCGTCAATACACGGTTGCTAGTTTTCAGGCTATTGGTAAAGTAGTTGCCCTGGTGGCCCTGCTCTCTGGTATTGTACTCTCTTCTGAGTTGCAGGATCGGTACGGTCGGCGTTCAAAAAACTGTGACCCCGTCTCCGTCATCCGTGTTCGTACTTCTCGGTTGTTTGGCAAGCCCTCCTCCTCCCGCCTCCCATCCGTCAGATCCGCTTGCACCGTAGTGCTACGCCCCTCCTTAGCTGGGACCTTATCTGCCTCCTCGGCTGTCACCCTACTGCCCCTCACGATAGCTGGCACCTCCACTGCTGAGTGGCTCTCCTCGCTGGGTGACTCCCCTCATCCTCCTCCCGCTCCTGCGATTTACTCTACGGTCGCAAACCTCGCATTAGGTTACGCTGTATCATGGTACAGCACTACATCCTTGGCCCATGCTAAAGTCCGAAGCGTCGCCGCCCCCTGGCTTTTGCCTTATTGGAATATAGTCTGCCCCTGTAGCTGTTCGGTTTGGGGTTTCGAGTTGTTATTTGTTTGAGGTTGAGCAATAGTAGTTTTACCTTTTCTCTCCGTCGGCACTTGGTGCCGTAAGAATCCTTTCTTTTGTTTTGGGGTACCGCTGAAGGGTTTGTGTCTTTCCCTGGTTTCTTTTCTATACTTGTCTTTCCTTACGCGTCTGAAGGAGGGTATTGCTTTGTCTTGCTTTCCTCTTAGGTGCTACGAGGGGGGAGGATAGGCTCTGGTTTGGAGGGGTTTGATTTTTCCCATGAGGAGGTGAAGCGGGTCGTTGGTTTGCTTGAGGGTTTTGTTCACGCCATAGCTAGCGCTCCACGCGAGTTCTTGTACCTTAGTTATCTAGAAATCAATGAACATATGATATAAAAAGAAAAAAGAAAAAAGAAAAACAAAAGCCCCCTATTTCCTTGATTCTTTACGCTACCTGGTATTTCTTTCTCGACTCCTGTACTTCAGAATATAACGTCTTCTATTCTGATATCCAAGATCCACGCCAAGAACCCACGAACCCTGACCCTGATCTGCCGTTACGCAATCAGCCTTGACCTGAGATTATCATCTCCGAACCCTCATGCTAAACGAGTATTATCGTTTTGGACCTTCCTGTCGTTGTGCCTTGGACTAACGTCCAGTGCCAAGACCCCGTTACACCGTATACCTCACAGGTTTGATGCCAAGAGGGTATCAGGAGAGGATCCAATACATTTTTGGAATACTTTTCGGAATCCAAGGTTGTACCCGGGGGCACAACATAGAGAGGAGATTTTAATTCTCCACAGAAAGCACCCCAAACTATTACAGACTTCCGGCCCGATCCCCAGACTTCATCGACACAATCTGGATGATATTCCTCCTCAGGAAGGGGCAAGACCCAAGGCCTATGGCTAAATCCAGCGGTACTAAAACTGGATTCATCGGTCCAGACTGTCCTGAGGTACTCTTCTCTGGTCCAGTGTAGATGATCCTCACACCAGCGAACTCTTTTCGGTTTGTTATAGTGTCTGATGCCCCATCTTCAATTTGTTAACATTTAATCACAATATAAAAATACAAAAAAGAGAGGGAAGTAAACAGATGAATTGTTTAAACTAACTTTTTGCGTGGTAAACGCTTGTGGTATCCCAGTGAAGCCATGACAATCCTAATCGTTCGAACAGAACAAGCATATGCCATTTCTACAATTATTTCCTCCCATTGCAGTCTTCGGGTTCTTCTATGACGGGTAACAAATGCTATTAATTGTGTCTTGGCCTTCTCATCAAAGAGCATTGGACCACCGGAACGTCGCTGGTTGGAGGGTGTTCTATTGATCTTTGCCCGCTTGTAAATCTTTTAACAGGTACGAAAATCGATATTCAATTTTTGGCTGATTTTCTATATATTCAACTTAGTTAAAACACTAATAGCAATCCAAATCAAATGTAATTTTACCTTTCATGTTAGACATGCTTTATCCCTTAGAGCAATTACTTGGACTCTCTCATCTCTTGTTGTTTCTTTGCCACTTGGATTACCTCCAGCTGGCTCAGCATAATCAGCTCTCGTACCCTTAAGCTTCATGACTTAAATGCTGCTCGGGCCAAAAAAACCACCCTGGAACTAACTTTGTGTTAATTTGGTACAATAGCTCAAGTAGGTATCTGATATAGTTTACCTTCTTCGTGTGCGAACGGGCAGGGGAAAAGGGCCTTAGAAGACTCCTCTTATCCGCGGTTCAGCAGTCTTGCAAACAGTAATCCTGTCTCAAGGTGTGCGAACAGGCAGGGTGAAAAGGGCCTTAGAAGACTCCTCTCATCCGCGGTTCAGCACTCTTGAAAAGAGTAATTCTGTCTCAAGGTGTGCGAACGGGCAGGGTGAAGAGGGCCTCAGAAGGCGCCCTTTTTTATCGGCTGTTCGGCAGTATTGAAAACAGTGATGCCTTCTCAAAGGTTGTGGTGGGTGTTATAGGTGGTGGGTGTTATTGGTTGTCAGAATGAACGAGAAACTGGTTGATAAGAGAGCTTCCTACCAGTCATTTGGTGGTCGCTGCCAAGCCTCTTTTCTTTTTTGCTTCCTTAAGACCCGCACCAATCAGAATGACTTCGCCAGACTTACCCACAACCCCCTGTACACTCAGGATAGTGAACGAACAATCGTTTTCAGCGAAGGTCGATTCCGAAACACAACATAGTGCTAAGCCCCATCCGCCAACGCTAAAATGGGTAGACACATGTAGGGAATCTATGGTGGAACTGTGTCCAATAAGCAGAATGGGACAAAACTAGTCAAGTATCATTAAATAGACTGGTTGATACTTCTCCCAGGCAATACGTATCTGGAATCAAGGATTCGCGAAATATATGGCAAAAAACCCCTGCGTATCACAAACTCACTCGTATTTCTGAATACTTCTTGCCCGGCACAGAGCGTATGTCAACCCAGACTCAAACAGTTATTGCAAATAATGAAGCTCCTATTAAACGGCAGTTTTCAACACTACTAGCAGTGGTTTAATGATCCTCAGGTACAAGAGTGATGAGATTTCTAGGTACCACAAATCGGTTCGGAGAGGCATAATCCGTGCATAACACGCCACCATATATTATAAAAAAAATGCCGTTCTTCCTAGAAACCTAGTTTCTTGCTAAAACTTAAACCCCTTTGGCGGGTGGGTATAAAAAGTTATATATCCAGACAGACATCTGTCATTCTCATTATTGTAATGATCACTATTGTAGTGAAGCCCCCACCATTCCCCACCGTCCCTCACTATCCCCGGCCGTCCCCTACTGCCCCCCTCCTAACCTAAACCCACATCTCACCCTGTAGGGCCCGCCGTCCAGCCCAAGGACGGCCGTCCTGCACTTTGACAGCCCCGGAGAACTACGGGTAGCGGTCCCGTCCCGTCCAGGGCTCTTGGCGGTGCCCCTGCGGGGCCCTGCCGGGCTCCTGGACGGTTGGGAGCACTGTTTTCTAGAAAAGCCGAACAATTAGTGAGCACTTAGTTTGGGTTTTTTCTGTTTGAATAACCTACTATAGCCTGTTCCAGAATCCCACGACCCTGGAAGTAACTGTGCTGGATGTGAAAGAATCTTCCCCCAAGTTGTGTATTGTTGTATCGGGTTGTACGGGTGTTATGGGTAAGTGAGACGAAGGGGTTTTTATTGGAACGCAGGCTACTTCGGCCACTCGGAGGGCTGCATATCTTGAAGCCACTGTGGTAGGAGGAGTACCTGTAGAGGGTTCGCCTGGCTTTGTTCCACCCACCAAAAAACAGCCAATTTTTGGCCCATCATCTGGTTACACAAATCATTTTCTAGCCAATAAAACCGAAATCACCTCACTTATACTCACCCCCGAGTACTTGTACGATGTGCTGTGAGAGGAACTGCTTCTGTAGGTTGGTTCTTTGTCAGCTTTGGTAATAAAGTGAGGTACGATCCCACACCAGGCTACTAACAGGGGTTTGACTGTAACACAGAAAGTGCGGAAGGGAAATGGTGACAACTGTTTTTGATTTCTATCCAAGGGATCCGGAGAGACGAAAAGAAATAGACAAAGGAAAAGAAATAAGGTGGGGAAAAGATGCCCTGGGGCACGGTTGTCTATCGATAGTGTTGTCGATGAGAGAAATTATTGTGCAGAAGACTTGCTCAATGGTTGAAGTGATGCTCACCTTTCGTCGAACTTGACCCTTTAAACACCATTAGGGAGCGCTGAATTATTTACTGAATCCAGGGACATCAAGGACGCTCAAACATGATGAATGTCCTTGTGAGCAACCACGGTGCCACCCAAATCCAAAGGTTCTGGCCAATTTAGGCTATGCAATAGCAGTCCGTCTTTCAAATGTCACGACATTACGTGGTTGATGTCAAAAATGGTGAGCAAAATGACATGTAACAACCCAAACCATCCCACTTCATGCTTTCCAGACTGTAAAAAATCTGCAACAAACAAAAAAAGAAAAAGTGAAGAAAGATGAAAAGGAAGGAAAACAATCATGCACATTGATTTAAAGTGTGCTCTTTGGCCACTCGTACTTTGTAGAGGCCCAATTTGTTCGAATTGGGTTCATAAACGCCTCGAGGTGATCCTCAATACATTTCGTTGTAGGATACCCAGGGGGATCGCAAGTAACTGAGTAGTCTTCGTAATCTTTATCCTGCCAAATACGGACCTAGTGGGAAGAATCTTTAGGCTGAAAATCCGTAACACAGTCAGAAATAACATACCAATCAACCCTCATTTTCGCTGAGAGTAACTTTGCTAAGTCAATGTATGCGAAGGAAGATCCTATTCCCATGTTAGCAACGACAGCCATAGGTTCATTTGGGATCGGCCGCTGCCTGATATTCCCGTTGGGTCCAGTCGCAGCGGCACTCATCCTCCAGGTCTTCAAATCTCCGATATCCCATTCAATCGTCCCCTCGCTGCCCAGCTCATACTCAAACCCATAAGTTTGATATTGCTTCCCACCGCGCCAGTCGTCATTCAAAACAGAAATACTAGAAATAGTTTCCTAGACGAACCCACCACGATATGCATTCATGGCGGTAAAGTCAGAGTGATAGACGGCAACATGGTCGTAGTGCGGTTGGTACCCCAGATCGAAGGGTGCGACCTGAACAGACTGAGAGGTCGAGCCAACAACAATCTTGCCCTCCTTGTCGATAGCTCCAACACTAGCTTCGATAGCATCAATTTCAGGGGCAGATCCAGATTTTCTAGGGCTCGGATGATCCTCGCCGGCGCAAGTACATGCAGGAAGTTTCATCCCTGGAAGGAACCTGATACCATCAGGGCTTGACTGATTTGACGTGATACCGGAATCGCATTCGTCATGATAAGTGTAAGGCCACATTCCTTCATTCGTAGCAAGATACCCCGGACGACCCGGGTTACCCATAGTCCAGAAGCCCGGCCAGAAACGAGCAACATCGCCACGCCCAGGAAGGGAAAGGTTTGCTGTACCCCATATTAGAACGAACCCGGTAGAAATGAAATCGGGCAAACCACCTTCAATGATCCCACCCTTGAAACACATCTTATTCCAACTCTGCAGCATCCCCGAGCAAAAATCCAAATTGTGATTCCTAAAGGCGGCGGATTCGACCTCGAGATATCCATCTTTGGTAGTGATAGCATCTGGATTATACCACTCCAAACCACCAGCAGTAGGACTATGGGATCGAGGCTAATAAACGAACTGTGAGGATTAATCATCCGGTTGTACTCACTAATGAATATCAACAGCCTCCCTGTGTAACCAGCCAGCAAGAAATATAAATCACGATGTACCAGATAGTGTACCACGAGGGGAAGGTGAAGCACATTAATTAGCTAGGTCAGCATTCTATAAGTGAACCTATCCCTGTAATAGGTGATATACGAATTAAGCAGGGTGATCAATTGAAAAGAAGGGAAAGTTGAAGGAAAATCAATTAAATGGAATTGCTCGTTCTATCACTGCTTGATTGCCTAGCGTACCAAATAAATTCCCGTAACACCCTATTATATCCCCTGCAGTGGTGATAGTGCCGAATTTCCCTACATCACGTTTTATTACATCTTGTGACGTGTCATTTTCAGGGTTTCACCCACTCAGGTCCCTTGGAGTTCATCTCGCGATAGCTTCAAGTCTTTAATTTCAGAGATTATTCCTCTGACTTTAATCTTTGTTTACGAGATCAGTTTATCTCGTTCATCAACTTTTCGAGGACCCTCATCTTCTACCATTCCTTCCGTTCACGATCGATATGGTTAAGCGAGGTTCTTCATCCTTTTCGGCCTCCTCTGTTGCGAAGGGGTCAATAGTACTATCCAAGGCTATCGAGAAACAATTTGCCCTAGAGGCAGAAATATCTCGGCTACGCCATCACGTTTCGGTGCTCTCCAAAAGGTTACATTCGGTGACATTGGAGAAGCAAGTTCTGGAGAACATTGTCGAGTCGACAATGTCGGGCGAGAAGGAGCCCCTCAGCGAAGAGGAGGTGGCTGATGAAGAGGCTGCACCAAGTGTGGCCAGGGAGGAGTTGGAGAGTGCCACTGGGGTGGTGGCTGGTGAGGAGTTAGTGAGCGCCACAGGTGATGTGGCTTGTGAGGAGTTGGTGGACGCCACAGAAAGTGTGGCTGGGGAGGAGATGATGAGCGCCACGGATGATGTGGCTGGTGAGGAGGAGGATGATAAGGTGCCAGAAATGGCAGAGGATTACAACAGGTTCGCGATGGACCTGGTTGAAGAGAAGGAACCGGAGCCTCCAGTACCCGCCGAGAAATCGCCCCTATCGGAGTGGACGGAGGAGTTACAAGACCGGTGTTTAAGGGCGGCGAAGGAAGCGATGAAAAAGCATTGTGATAGGGAGATGGGCCTAGTTGAAGAGGTGAAACCTACACCGCCCCCGCAGTCGGATTCGAGCAGGGTGGCGGAGTTGGAGGGAAGATATAGGGTGGAGAAAAAGAAGAGGGAAGAAAGATGAGAAGGAAGGTGCAGGAGTTAGAACAATTTGTCAAAGACAGTGGTAACACGGCGGGGGAGGTGAGAAGGTTAGGTTCGTCCGGTGACGAGGATGTGGTCATCGGAGGTGTGATTGTAGCCGGCGGTGCCTCTACTAAGAGGAAGAACCAGGCAAGGAGGAAGAAGAGAAAATTGTTAAGGGAGAAGGAGAAGGAGAAGGCGGAATATTATAAGGGCTGGGTACCTTTGTTATAGTGGGAAAGTAGTTTGGGGGTGTTTATTTTGGTTTTCTTATGTGACGGAGGGTTGTTGGGGCTTCATATAGGGCTGTATGTGTTGCCAAGTTTGGTAGTGATTTTGGTACCGGAGGAGGATTTATTTTATTGGGGAGTTGAGAAGGGGGGGCTGGCGTACCCAAGATAGTACTGCCGTAGGATAGATGACCTGGATAGGGATGCTTCCTGTACTAGTTACAAAATATATGAGATTTACTATATCACGCTAAAATACAAACTAAAAAACTAGCTCCCCACCTTTCTAGATATGTCAATCGAGTGATATCAAAAGCATTTCAGGTCAAGTTATGATGCAGATCTTTTTCCATCAACAGGAACACTAAACCTGATATGAGAGCGATGTTAGCCGTAGTTGTGAGGCAATGCAACTGTTGAGATTTACTAACCAAAATCCCGAGTCATGTGATAGCTCTACACCACTATCGTAAAAACTTGAATAATTGGACGGCGTGCCATGTCGTTGGACTTTCCTCTCCTAGTAAGGTCAAGAAATTTTTGTTGTTTTTTTTCTGTCTCGGAGGGGGGAAAGGGGCCGTGTTTTTGCTGTGTTTTTGCCCCCTTTCCAGAGAAGGGAATTCTGGACTTCATATAGCACACCGTCCAATTATTCAAGTTTTTACGGTATGAGATTGAATCCACCAATCCAAGAAATACGCTAATCTTGCTAGTGCCTCTTTAGCACGGTGTAGGGAAATTCGGCACTATCACCACTGCAGGGTATACGCCAATTGATAGGGGAAAAAAGAAAGAAAAGGAAAAAAAGTCTATCAGTGTCATTGCCAATCAATCAACCTCGAGGCGATGGAAAGAGTCACATCTATATCATATCAATCAGTAGCCAATCTTTTCAAATGGATGGACTCCACTGCAGTTACCTATGCCAAAGCCTACTTGGCTGCCTGGTAGTAATCGAATCCCCCTTTTAAGACAAACCCAACAAGAGTAGTAATAACACCGTAGAATATACGGTCAATCTTGTTGTCGGTCTTGTCAAATTTATTGTCCGTCTTATTGCCAAGATCTTTAATATCGGCTCTCGTCTCAGTCTGTCCAGTTTGAATGTTGTCGACCTTTAGTCTGATGTTGGAAACGCCCTAAGAAATATTAGCACAATATCCCATATCAGAACTCTAGTTTCCGAGCACACCTTATCTAGCTGGGAAAAGTCTTTCCAAGTGATGCCCGGAGACCCCAAGCCTGCACACTCACTGCTACTATCATGGTGGTGACCGTTTTCATGATGACTATCACTATCCAAGTCGATGTTTTGTCTCTGTGACACCCAGTTAGTATGTAGTTTGTCTGCTACTGAAAACCCAATCTTACCGGAACGGTGCTAAAGCCCCTACGTAGATGGTAGGAGTGGATGCTCGTGGCCTTGAACGCTTGTTTGTTGATAATGAGTCTAAGCATGATGTACGGCTACACTTTCCTGTTAATTTAACGAAAGTCAGTCTTCAATACTTTAGCCGGTAGGGATAAAGTGACATTAAACAAACTCACCTTGTCGTTGAGCAATATTTGTCCTGCCTGCTGTCGGCTCTGTGCTGTCACTACTTCTCAGATGGGGGGGTTGAACTTGAAGAAGCTTTGGTACCGGTGTGGGGGTATTCTTTCGCCTTCCCCTAGTTGGATGGTGTGTTCGACCGAGCCGTATCCACCTGTGAGTGTTGTCGTGACCTTCCACTAAACCGGACCAAATGTTTGTGGATAATTGACCTGGCAACTTATTGTCAAATCAAACGAACAGGGGTGGGATAGACAAAGAAGATCTTGGGTAAATTAAAAGGGCAAGTGAACGTCGTCTATTGGGTGTTGACACCCCCCGGTCGCCTCTCTCTAAACTATGATACATAAAGGTGGATTATATGCAGAGAATGCGTGCGCGCCAAGGCTAGCTAACAGGGTGTTCTGTTGGGTGGAAAAGTGTCCTCCGAACCGCTAGAGTGTCCCATCAAGCCGGCTCTCAGCGCACACCGGGCATTTGAAATCAGCCCTCATGGGTAATTCATTTTGCTTACATAATACACATAAAAGGTGGGGCTTGGCAAAAGTAACTTCGAAAATGACCATGTATGAGTAACTCGGAATTTTACTATCTTCACTAATATTGCTTTGATTGAAAATTGGCAAACATAGAATTAAAGAGGAATATTTTCTGAACACTTCTATGAAGCCATATCTTCTCAAAGATGTGGTAGTAGTTAAAAAATTTCGAGAATTATCCTTGTGTCAGCTTCCGGCCGATTTCAAGTGCCCGGCACCATACCGGTACTTATACGAGTAATCTTGTCGGGTAGTACAGCACGTCACTTTGGCGGGTATGATATGTAGGGAGACGGGTACGCCCGAGTAGCACGGCCGAGAGGTCAAACAGTCACGTGGGTCTGATAAGAAAATTTTTGTGGGAAGGGCATGGGATAAACCCTCTCAAACTGCTTGAATACCCCTTCCCACTGATGAGGTCTTCAGATTCGGAGCTTACGCAGCAAGCCCCGGGTGGTAAGTGAGACAGTGAGCATTTCGTCGTCGGAGCCTTGCCATGCCGGAAGATCCTCTTCATCTTCTCCTTCTAAAGAGTCACCTTGAATACCTCTAGTGGGGATTACATCGGCACTAGGCGGGCCCTCGTCGACAAAGAATAGCTCATCATCTTGCAACGCTTGTAAGCCTGCTCCCGCATCTTCATCTCCATCTCCGACAAGCGCAATCCCTCCTCCCCCTCCCCTTTCTCTATCGCTGTCGTCGGAATATCCACCATCAAGTTCATTCAGCCCGGCCTCAAAACCTTCCGTGCTGCCGAAGATTTAATTTTTCAAGGAACTCCTCTTCGGCTTCTTTCTCTTGAACGAGCACTCTATTATTTGCTCCTCTCGAAGGCGCGGGCCCCGAGGACTAGGGAAGTAGATTTCGAAAGGCCGGCTCTCGAGTAGGACTTTTTGCCCATTTCTGCCGCGTTTGTTGGGATAATTGTAGGTTTGCTGATGGTGGTTGTTATGGGGTGAAGTGGTATTCTATGAAATTATTATTATTTTAGTAAGAAGGGGAAACGAAAAGGTTTCTTTCGCGCTGTGTGGGTGGCACAATCCAAGCGCCCCCCCACCAACAAACGCCGACCAGCTAACCAATCAACTCGATCACCGTGTGCTCCGGAGCCGTGAGAACGGAGGTCCCGCAAACGATATCGTGCCGACTGAATCCACCACTCATCAGCGAAGGCCGACGTCCGTTGCTTTGGCTCTTGGCGATGCACTGCACACCCCCGTGCAGAGTTAGAGGCCTCGAGACGACAGTTCGTTGATTATGACGGGCTGTCATGGCCGAGTATGTTATCCGTTTAGGTGGGGTTGCAGAGGGTTCAGTGTATTGGTTAATGGGGAGCTGCAGGTTCAGGCACCAGGGATAGGTTAGAAGCCACGCTAGCTGAGGCGGAAGGCTTGAGAAGTTGTCCGGAGCCTGAGTTTCCTAATTAATTGAGGCTCAAGAGCTACTCCTCCTGCCTTGATGGGGTGTATAGAATTAAGACGATACTAGAATGTATTGGCGAAGACCCCAACTGCGTGGGTCCCATCGAGACACCCTCCCGATACGCAAAAGCAGTGCTATACTTCACACAAAGGGCTACGAAGAGAATCTTAAGCTAATTGTCAATAACGCTGTTTTCCAAGAAGACCATGACAAGATGGGCGCTTTACCATTCCTCCCCTGCCCTCCTCCAAACTAACCCCTGGTAGTGATAGTGAAAGACCTTGAAATCTACTCTATGTGTGAACACCACCTAGTCCCTTTCACCGGGAAGATGCACATTGGCTATATTCCCCGGGGCAAGGTTCTAGGCCTCTCCAAGTTCACTCGTATAGCGGAAATGTTTACCCGACGCTTACAACTGCAAGAGCGACTCACGAAGCAGGTCGCAGTGGCGATCAAGGAGATTCTGGAAACCCTAGGAGTCGCGGTGGTACTGGAGAGTGCGCACTTGTTCATGGTCATGAGAGGCGTAGAGAAGACGACGGCTACTACAACCACTACCTAGTTCTATACTGGGGTACTTCCGGAAGAGGACTAGGACTAGGAAAGAATTTCTGAGATTGGCACGTGCTTAAGTCAGGTGAAGTTCGCAAGAGCATTTTTTATTTATATTGCCGGTGGTTCTTAACCAAATACAAAAAAAACTCAGGGTAACGTTATTCTCCTGAATCCACAGTGCATAGAAGTTTTTGTGAACCGCCACGGCCAGTGCCTCCCTTCCAATGCGGACTCCAGCTCTGGCCGGCAACCTCCGTCCAATACTGTCAAGGGAGCCGTTGGGAAAGACCTAGGGTGCTTTAATATTCTTAAACTTGCGCGGTTGTTTTGTCCTGGCTAGTAGTAATGTTTGTTAGATAAAAGGGTGGCTCTGGGGACATGCACAAGCGAGAGAGATGAGATCCGGAATTGTTCTGTGAATAGGACTTTGATCAGATGCTTCTTTTTATTTTCGTTTCCTTCTGATCTTCGGTCTATTGTGACATCAATAACCCTTCCTGCCAAATACCCACCAAAGAACGCCTGGCCCAGAAGTGGTCTGTCGATGCCCATGAATAGCACAATATTATTAAAGCATCCGCTAGAATATAAAAAGCCTGTAGGCGTAACGGTACCGATGGAGTGTTCATAGGTTGGTGTTTGACCAGCTCATCTACTCCGGTTTACTTGTTCGTTTGTTAATACCCGACAGCGCTTGGAGATGGAGAGAGAGCTTAAGAGGTGGCAGGAGAAAGGGAAGGGGAAGGGGAAGGAGAACTCACTCCTTCAATACCGCCAACTTGGCCCATAAAAATGCAGGTTTTTCTTTACTTGCTTTTTTTTCTTTTTGAGCCGGGCCCAGCTTGTAAAGATAGAAATAAATAAATAAATAATTTATTTTTGTCTCCCCCATTCCATTCCTTATAACAGTCGTACGCAATCTTTCCACAAACAAAAACAATCTTTACCAGATGTTAGTGAGATACACAGTGAATTGTACAGGACATTCAGACTGTACCGGAACCAAAAGCATACGCCAAGCAACCACCATCATGCTGTCATGTTTTTCAATTTTCGCTCCCAAGGTCTTAAACTCGGTGTGAATTATCTTAAACTCAGTGTGGATCGTCTTAAACTCAGTATGGATCTTACCCTGAAGTTTCTCGACTTGACCGTCCAACTTCTTCACAGCTTCAGTCACAGTCCCCAGGACAGTAAGATCCTAAAAGGTTTCGGCAAAGGGCACCGAATGCCCTATTATCTACCGTAAAAACTCAAATGATCGGTTGGTGCTCCCCAGCTCCTTTCATATTGGTGAGGACTGCCTGGCGAAAATGCCAGTACAGAAGTTTATCGGGCGGCCAACCTCTATTCTGGCGTAACAGCGGATCAAGGTGGGTGCGGAGGTTACAGTAAAGGGGTTCGGGTCCAAAAGAGCCAATCTTGTACTCGTCCTACACAATCATTAGCCACGAAAGCTTCAAGATTTCACCTTCCATACATAGGGATTAATTGCCACAAGATAGTTATCAAAAAAACTGTGCATCTCGTTGGAGTGTAAAATCCCATTTTGGACAGAGTTGATCGATCCGTCTGACTCACGATCGAGCGGAATAGTGATCAAATTATAGTAGCTATAACGATTCCAGCGCCCCTCGTATACGAAGAGAAAGATATAGGCGGCTTGCAAGCCAACCCAGCTACCTAGGATAGCGAGCCTACCAGTTAAAATGCACCCTCCGTCTCGGTGACACAGTGCTTCACGGAACGATCTAGTGCGAGTTCCGGAGTGCGTTGAAGTCGTACGAAGTAGTGGAGCTTCCTCAGTGAGCGTGATGGAACCTGTTCGGAGTGAGTACTAGGGGTAGGGGTGAAGTATTGGAACAAGCAGGGGTAGCAGAGGCCTGTGCATATACCCTAGAGGGAGTATCAAAGAACCAAAAAAGTAAGATAACCGCCAATTCGAGTAATTCCACTAGCCCTTGCTTGTCCCAATATTTCCCCCTCACCCGAGTAGCTGCTAATGATGGAAGTATCCCATAGACCATGGGGTGCTGCGCACAAGAGATCTGGTTAAGAAAATGACCGGATCTGGGAGGTCTTTTTCCTTAATCAGAACTATATTAATGGCATTCAGAGAGTATTCTTCCTTGACTAGAAATAAATTCCTTAGCATTTCAAACTGAGACATATTCCACCGATCGCTTGTGCGCAGCGACGGACTAAGGGATAGAAGAGACCTACCGTTAGCGGCAATATAGTAATTGCCTGGTCGAAGTTGTTCATCATCTCTTTCAACAAATTGTCCGTTATCGTCGCGTATCTCGAAGGTGTCACTGAACAGACAGACTATCTCCGCCATGGAATGGAAATTGTCGTTGGTGATACCGGGCGAGGTGTAGAGGACTCCGAGTTGGGTATCACGATCGTTGGAAGCATAGAAGTATCGCGTATTGTGGAGTGGTCCACTGGCGGAATGTTTGATTGTCCTGGCAAGTTAGTGGTGTCATTCTGGCCGGGGATGGGAAGAAAGGAGGACGGGATCTACCTACGGTACTTGTGGTGAGCAAAACAATCCGGTTGCCAAGAAGTAGTAGTGCTGCAAATTTTCTGTGTAGAGATACTTCTTGGCAACCCGATTACCTGTACTGTACACTAGCGTAACAAAAGTCTTGGCATCCCCCGACTAAGTGATGGGACAAGAATGCCTCTACATTTACCTGTATGTCCTCCCTCAACCTGAATTAATAATAAAAGAATAGAAATTGCAAGATTCTCCCTCTCGTGATAGTATTTCTGCTTTGAGCGCGGGCTATGTACTCGAGTAGAGTGGTTGAGATGAAGCAAGTTGAATAGTAAAATTTTACCAGGGTGCCAAGACCTTTGTTACACGAGTGTATAGTGCAAATTGACTCAAACCGGACCCTCTGAACAGACCAAACGCGATTCTCTACTAGTCAACCACAACACAAAACTTTAATATAAAAGAAGCGCTGAGATAAAGCTATTAAAAAGGAGAAGAGGCTAGCGCTTTTTTTCTTTTGATTAAAGAATGTAGAAAAATGTAGTAGAAGATTAAAAAGCGAAAATTTTGGTGAGAGTGAAACAAGTGACAGAATCTACCTAGTGCTAGGCTGAAATATACTCACGCGGCCGGACTGAAATCAGAAGGGCCAATTTTGGACTAGTGCATGTTTAGTGATAGTTAACCACATATGGTATAAACTTGCCAAACTCGGTGGAAAATCCCTTCATACTTGTGGCACTGCACTCATGCCAGCCTTGGCTGCATAGCGAGTTTAGAAAACTTATACCATATGTAGTTAGCTGTCACCTGCCAAGCACTAGTCCAAAACTAGGCCTTCTGATTTCAATCCGGCCGCGTGAGTACTGTGAAGTGTAGATGACTAAGACAAGGTGATAACAGACAAAACAACGTGATGAACACAAGACTTTGTTTTTTTGCTTAAAGACCATTTTGAAGTACATAAAGTAGACTGTTTAAATGATTTCTACCTCCGTCACTCTACTGCGGGCTGCCTCGAGGTGTGTCATTTCACTTTCCTGTAGTATCTTGGCCAATATTGGCTCAACACCGATCGGTTGCCAAGGAATTCCCGTTTCATCGGAGGGCCCACCTTTAGGCACTTTGCACCGTACTGTCGGGCATGCAGATGGCCATGCGGTACCCGAGTACTCGAGTAGATTACAACCGGAGGACGTTATCTGTACGATACTGGAGACATGGAGGGCTCCGCATCATGTATTTATACCTCTTGCTTTCTTGTACCTCTTGCGAAGAACAACACCCCCCTCCCCACCTTACACAAGAGACCTCCCGCAGTGCCGTACTTTGCTCACCACAAGCAGGGGGATTTCGCGATCAAGAATATGGAATCTTTGAGCTTGTGGCCACACGCGCGACACACCATCCACAACAAGAGGGTAGTACGAAAGTAGCCCGACACCGGTATCATACCGGTATCGCATGCCAAATTAGTGTAACAATCTATGAGCACTAGGGGAGGTGTTTGAGAGAATTTTGCACCATACTATCGATTTTTGAAATTTTCTACAGCTTTATGATGTGCTCGAGCATTGAACGGAAAGTGCGAAGTATGATAGCCTGATTTTGGGCTGTCACATGCCATTCTACTGGCGATTTTTGTCCCGAGCCTCGCATCCACCGGGACTTCCCTTGCATCAAATACCGGTATCACCCCATCGTATCCTCTACTCGAGTACAGTACAGTACTCTCCTTTCTCTGGTCAAATTAGGTCATGCCGCTTCATTCTTATCAATATGGCCCATTCAACCGCACAATAGTGGCAATATGCGGGTAGGTAGGGGCAAAAAGGCAAATTCCTACTGAAGCAGCACAGCACTCGAGCACCGTAGGGCGCGCCATCACCACCAAAACCACACTGTAGGATAGCGGCTGTACCCATACATATGCAACACAATGACTGAGAGTAATTTCGAAGATCTTGCTTGGGACATAGTAACTTGGAGAGAAGGAGTGAAAGAAAAAAAGACGTTAACCTACATGTACTCCGACAACCCCTGTTTATAACAAAGGAAAGAACCGAAGAAAGTTGAGGGAGCAAAAGAAAGAGCTAGAACAATAAAGGTGACGAAATGATGATGTGTAAAAAGGAGGTCGAAGAATAATAATAATAGAAAGAAACCCTCAAAAAACACCCTTTCACTATAGTAAGAGAAAGAAAAAGGAAAGAAAGGAAAGAAAATGCATTTTAACCCCGATGTACAAGAAAGTAATCAATCATCGCACCTTCATTAAAAATGAGTAATTCAGGGAGGGCTCGCTTCCAGACCCTTCAGTAGCTACCGTAACAAGGAAAGGGGAATAAACAAAACTTAGCAACAAAAGACTCAACAATTAAAGATATATAAAGCCGAAAGATCAATCGAAGTAAGGCATCATAAGAGAAGGCGCACCACAAAGGTGAGTATATCGTGACTACTACTTGCTAAACTTGATAGTGACCATCCTATTATCTCGATCATCCCCTACCTCATCCAGAAGATGTATTGGTTCCTCCCCTCCTCGTAAAGATATACCACTATCATCATGACCAAGCTCATCCCCATTATCGATCAAGTCCGCCTCGACAGAGACACGCTCTTCCTCAGCACCCACATGATTGCCACCAATGTGTATCGGTGATTCCGAAAAATGGCGAAGGAATCCACCTCGCTCGGCGAGCCACCCCATCCATTCGTCTATCCAGCAACGGACGACCCACCAGCTACCGAATGATACAGCACCGTTAGTTGTTAAATCCCGTAGGGCTGCAGATGCTGCAGCGCCAAGACACAAATTGAAGAGTCGTGGGTCTGTTCCTGGGAATCGGTGAGGGAGGTAGGTCAGGAATTGCGTCCATCGGTCTAAGACACTTTCTGTAGACGCTGAGCCATCTTCCACTTCGGGAATCCCATTTACTGATGTTGAAGGGGGCTGTAATAGGGTGATAACCTCGGTTTGCAGGATTTCTCTTACTGCTGCAGAGCCACAGGGCAATTCACGGTCCACGATTGTTTGCGCGTTAACATAATCTTTCCAGTCTTTGACCATTTGCTCCCTATCAGGAGGATTTCCAAGAAATCTGGCTGCTGCATGAGCGGCGTCGTTAACACGCAGCAATCGGTCCAAGAGACTGGAAAATATGCTAGATGGTACGATCTTCGCATCGATAACATGCTGGGGTTGGACAGCAAATGTCATCGAGATGTGGGATGTTAGGTTCGTGGAAAGATGTCGAAGAGCAGTTACGACGAACGGAGGTACCACCTGCAACGCTAATGGGGAAAGCAGTCTTATCATTTCCTAGAGAAAAGGTAAGTATAGTCAGTCGATGAGGAGCGGGAGCAACGGATTCAAACAACCTTGTACATGACCCAGTCAGACTCTCGAATCCAAGAAGCGATCGAGAGTTCGCCTAAGAGCTTTTGGACGGGAGTGGTCAGTGTGCCGTGGAAGGAAATGAAAAGCTGATGAAACTGCTTTAGGCGCATATATCGAACACATTCTATGAGCGAGGTGCAATGAGATCTGTAGATAGCTGTGAGAGTGGCTGATATATCAGGGTCTGTTCCAAGCGGTGCATATAGGTCTATGTCGGGGAGTTTGAGGATTTCATTTGATGATAGGTTGTCTGCTTCATTGCGAGAAAAGTACAGCTCGTTTTGGAGGAATGATGACACGGGAGAATTGATAGAAATGCTGGAGGCTTTATATGAAGAATTTTTGATGCTGTTTTGAATTGTTTTTTGTACGGTGTTATTACTGAAGGGCGGAGCTGAGCCGTTACTCATTCTGCCATCTGTCAGTAACTTAGACAGCAAAGGAGCAGAAGGGTTGAAGACTTGCAGATGATCATCCCCAGCCGCTTGCGCGGGTGGTTCCGATCCTGAGGCGGAACCTGAACCTTGCGACACTTTGGGGGATGACTGCTCGCCTGCGAGGCGAATACCACAGTAATGGTATTTGGATTGTCCACGGACTCCAAGTCTGCGTGTCTTTATTTCAGGAAACATGAGACGGACTAGCTTTCCAAAAGACGCAGGGTTCAAAGGCTTAATGCGCTCATTTGCACAAATGCCGACATAGCGGGCATATACACGATTACGAGGGACGGCGACCGAGGCATCGGGAACTCTCTCGCAGTTCTTTTGCAACCTAGAGGAATAGAGTTAGTTTCCAATATGCGCGTAAATCGGGCTCTAAGGGTAAGGAAGGCTGCTGCAGCAGGGGTAAAGGCTTCAGGGACCACTGGGAGCTCTTATAGGGCCAATAGGTAGTTACAGGGTAGACAAGGCGAAACTTACCATCCTAAGCCGTAAACCTGCCTTGTCTTTTCGGCGGAAGGTGTGTTTTCATCATTTCTGACCCTTCTAGCGAGCTCATCCAATGGGACTGTTTTATTTTCCTCAGCTAACCGACGAAGCTCGGCATCACTGTCCTCAACGATCGCAGACCCTCGTTTTGAATTCCTTCCAGACGAGGGTCCTACATTCTCTTCTTCCTCGTCAACAGCCATCCCAGAGTCAAACTCACGACTTTCCTCATCCTTAGGTACACGATCCTGGCCAAAGTTTGGAATGTCTGGGATTGGAGTGGCTGGAGATCTAAGCTCGGGCAGAGGAATTTGTTCGGGGGGGCTTCCTCCAAGAGCCGGATCGATCGGGAAGGCAGTGTTCGTCTGTGGAGAACCTTCGAGAGAGGTACCAATGGAAGGCTGTATTTCAGTTATCTGGTTGTGGGTCATCACAAGAAGAGACGGGTGGGTCATTGGATGATTCTCGCTGTTGTATGGCTCCTGGTTGTACTGCGGTATGCCAGAGGCAATCCGGGGATGAGCATTAGGATGGGGCGTGCTCGAGTTGGAAGTGATCGAACGAGACCTGGAGCGTGCGGTCTGAGAATGTCCGGAGGAATTGGGGCCTTTGATGACGAATAAAAATGAGTGAGAAAGGAACCCAAATTACAAGTTTGTTGCCGACTGAACGAAACAGATACAAACGCGAGAATGGATAAGGAAATGAAAGATTCATGGAGCGGGGGATTTAACAATCAGGGAGGAACAAAGGAAGTCATCAAAAACAAAAAATGAGCAATTACCTTGGGGCAAAGGCGAACCGGATCCAGAAGAATCCTCCATAGCCAAAAGGGGCAGAGAGATGTTATTGCTGATGAAGTTGGTGGGGCAACAGTGGGAGGAGGGGTGGCAGTCGTTGTTTCGCAGTATGTGTGTGGAGGTGGTTGTCAAGACGAAAGAAAACGGTTGTTGTTGTGATGTTGATCCCTCACGTCAGGATAAGTCGAGGTAAAGTGTTGACAAGATGCGCGAAATGGCAGGATGAGATACCCACACAACAAGAGATTACCTGATAACGCTACAACGCAGTGATAGAGCTGGAGGAGATGAGAAGAACGGCCAAAGAAGCTAAGAATTCTTTGATGTTTATCGAGGGGAACGTGTTGTTATGGTGGACAAGGCACACAGAGCGAACAAGTTGTTTTCCTTTTCTTTTCTGCTGCTTCCTTCGTGAGAGGGGCCAGAGAGGACGAGCACAGAAAGGTTGTCTCCGGAGATGGGTTGTCGCCCGGACAACGACAGCTTGGGTTTCAAACATGTAACGGGGCAGTTTCCCTGCTTAGTCATATTATGATTACCTTATCTCCAGTGTGGGAAATTTAGGGGACGGAAGCAAGGAGGAGGAAAGCCTTTTACAGTAATTTAGCATCCAAGCCCAGTATCGATTGCAAGACTCGGAAATCGAGAATACTAGAAATGGAATTACATCTTATTTTTGGGAGCAGCCGGCAGGTTTGATACTGGTGCTGGTACCGGTATGGGCATTAAAGTTTTGGCCGCACGGACACAATATCTTCCCCGCTTATATAAGTGTTATGCCCAACCTAGGGGTGAAGGATGGTTCTCTTGCTCGTTGTTCCCCTCTTAAACCAGAGGAAAGATAGGGATTTCACCAAGAATTGGCGTGATCGTGGTGCATCCTTGAGGCTATCACAAGGACACGGATACCTATGCTTTCCTTTACCTTAGGGGTTCCTTGGCCTAAGGGTGACAATTGTTCGAAACAAGTTTATCGCCGTTACACTGTTACAGGGCAGACCAGATATTCGCATCGTGCTCGAGAACGGTTATGATATGTACCTCAGTTACCAAAAATTGACGTAATTCGCTGGATGTCGGCCGGCATTGCATCAACGCAAGCCACCGACATGCCAACAACAGCAAGCAGGAGAAAACAACAGCTCTTGACTAAAGCAAGCAACTCACCATCTTTTTATTTTATTTTTTACTCCCTCGCTGCATCAAGGGAAGGGGAAGAGGGAAAAAAATAGTCCAAATACTATCACCCCTACCGTTAGTTCAGGTTTCTGTAGTTCAATAGGAAAAAAAAGGTAGCACCTATTGGTCGTTCAGGCGTAGAAGTTGGTCAACGGACTTCCCAACTCCCTCACTTCCAGGCCACCCTGTCAATTCAAGATTGCCGCCTGGGACATTCAGACCGAATCCTTCCCTCATTCCATTCCCTCTGCCTTCTTTTTCTATTCTGGACTAAGCTACGTTACCATATCTTATCCAAGTTAGAAAGGGACCATTACCTCGCTACTGTACTCGAATACTTAGCCTGCTCCTCTGCTAGCACTTCTGCCCACAATAACTCTTTTTTTTTTTTTACACCCCCAGCATCATCAGAGCCGTCCTTCCCCGATATCGCCCACCCATCCATCTTCCCTCCCTCTCTCTCCAAATTTCCCTCCTTCCTCTTCCTCCTCCTCCTTCTTCTTCCCACTTAAATCTTACAGTTCTCCCCTTCATTCCTCTCTGTCTCTTTCCTTCCCGATTCCCCTTATCTCTCTCCATTCTCATTGCACACGCTCTCCGTTGCAACATATCCTTCCGTGGAAGCCTAATTCCTACGACTTCATCGTCATCCACCCCCCTGCCCCTGTGTCCAACTCGCCCTTCTAACAGCAAACATAACCAACATGTCTTTCCAAGATAAGGCCCAAAATCTCGTCTCGCAGCTCGACAAAGAGGTTTGTTGTCCTCTTTCTCGACAAGTTTCCCTTGTGACCCCCTGCTCGGCCCCCCAACGCCCCAGCTTCCTCCGTGTATGGTTTTGCTTATCTATCCGGCCTAACGCAGCTCTCGAAATATCCTGCTCTTAACAACCTCGAGAAACAAACCGGTATGTTGCTGTGGAAAGTCTAAATATTTTTTCTCTGCCAAATTTGGCTAACTATTGCGTTCTTATCTCCATAGGTGCTCCTAAAGTATATGTTGTCCTCGGGCTTGGATTCGTATACTTTTTTATGATCTTCCTCAACTATGGCGGTCAACTTTTGACAAATCTTGCTGGCTTCCTCATTCCCGGTTATTACTCACTTAACGCACTCTTCACCCTCACCAAGGTTGACGACACACAATGGCTTACGTACGTGTTGATCCTCCTTCACGCCATGGTTAGAGCGCTTTTGTTTCTGACTCAATTACCACATTAGTTACTGGGTTGTATTTGCATTCTTCAGCGTGATCGAGTCTGCTATCTCTGTGACCTACTGGCTACCGTTCTACTACGTCTTCAAGTTTGCTCTTATCATGTGGCTTGGTCTTCCTCAATTCGGGTATTCCTCCCCACGACGTTCGCCACAGGCATGCGGTGTTCCTGTTGTGTTTGGTCCTATTTGATACTAACAATCGATTCTTTAAAAAATAGTGGCGCTCAGCTTGTCTTCCGCTCGTTCCTCCAGCCTGTCTTTGCCAAGCAATTTACTGGCCGCGCCAACGTTGCGTCCTCCAACCTTCGTGCAAAGGCTGATGCTGTCACTGGTGATAAGACGTTGTGAAAGGCCGAACGATATGGTGCTCATTCTAATGCGACGCAAAGCTGCCGATATGACACATGCACACGAAGACACGATTGGTTAGCCACTGGGTTTATTTTTTGCTGGGTTATTCTTATAGTCAAAAGCCAATGTAGGCAAAAATGGGATCAATGAGCGGTTAATGAGCTTCTTATTTTCCTTTCTTTTCCATTTCTTTGATATCACCTTTCCCCTCTTCCTTTTCCTTTCCTCTCTTTTTTTTTAGAGTTCGGCTTTGTTCTATAGTCTTAGGGTTCCTTTGGTTTTATTTGCATGCTTAACCTCTTTTGTAAGGAGATAATGCAGTGGACTCCTTTGGAAAGAAAAACGGCCTAGGGAAATGATTTGCTTCGAATTAAAAGGAACGGCAAGAAAAGGAAAAACCTTGCATTTGCAGCTCTTGATACAATACATGATACCAGTACTTTGAGGCAAGGGAATGAGTCTTGTAGAACGGAGGAAGGGGGGGAGTATTTGGAGAATCATAGAGCAAACAGAAAAGAAAGGTGTCCATCTTTCGTGTTTCAGAACCAAGATGCAGGACCGTCGTCCGTCTCGGCAACGAATTCAAAATTTGACGAATATACCAAAGCACTGAAAGCTTCTAACTCCTTTTGTTGCTCAATAGCCTATCCAATCACACCCCGTTAACAACGTTGGACCTACCAAGACTTCACACATAGCTTCGTTGTACAATAAAAGCACTGCAGTGTTGTCTGGCGTGGGATGAACAGATCGAGACGGGCGTGGGATGAAATCGGAGGGAAAGGAAAGAGGGAGAAAAACATACCTGCAAGTACTCGTTCGGCACCCCATTCCCAATCAAATGCCCCTGTCTCGCGAGTACAGCGAGCACGCTGGCAAACTTTGTCGTCGCGGAATCGCCCTCCATCAAAGCCTTCTCTTCGCCATCATCATCATCGTGTACAGGTGTGATGCGGCTCTCCGCCGGTATGATAGCCGGCAGCGCCATGGCCTTCTGCTTGAACGCTCCATCGGCGAGTTTCTCCAGCAAGAAGTCGAAGCCGGCGTCCAGCATTTTGCCCATCACGGCGGAGGAGTTGGGAGAGTCTATTAGGTCCGAGGTCTCGTCTAGGAGGCGACGGAGGGATGGGGAGACGATGTCAAGGTCTTCGCCCTCGGGGGTTGCGGCGATGCCGGATTCGGCCAGAACTATGGCTTCGTCAGAGCGTGGGGGGAGGAGGTACGGAAGCCAGATACTGGTAGGCCTTGTGTGGTTAGCTTCTGAGATGTGGGGTTTTGTGATGAGTCTTCCACGTGGAGAAGGTATCGTGATTGCGATTGCGACATAAGATGGGGGGATCTGGGCTTGCTTACCTGGATTCCCCTTCCGCTTCGATGATCTTTCGGGTCTCGAGGATTAGTTGTTTCATTTGCCCTAGTGAGATGGTGTCCCTTGCGGTCCATCTTTAGATCCAGGCTTGTCAGTACTCATTTCAACTTTCAATCACCGTAGTGGAGCTGCCGCCTGTCACGCACTGAATGGAGGAGTGGAAAAAAAGAGGGGGTAACATACGAAGCGGAAACCTCCCGAACGGCTTGATCAACTTTCTGAAGGAGTCGCCGCCATCCTTGGTTCAGCAGCCACCAAGAGAAGGTCAGGTACTGCTGGTTGGTTGCCATGTCCGTTCCATAACCTCTAGTCTCATGATCTTCCAGGTGAATGGTGGGCTCACCATCGCGCGCCGATAGGGTGACTACGGAGGACAGGTAGTTCTTACGGCCGAGGAGGTTGAGTTGGACTCTGGTCAGTAAACTAAGGAGAGTAAGGGTGTATAGTAGAGTGAAGGACCGTGATAAAGCTGAATTAGGCGCAATCTGATTAGTCTGCGGCTTGAGAATGGGAGCAGTACTTTGCGGAAGCCTTACAACTAATCTTAATCTCATCCCAAAGCTTCACCCTTGACTTCGTTGCTGGCTTCTCTTCGCCTTCCCTCTGTGCCATCACGTACGACTCTGAAGCGAAGGATTGTACCGATTGCGCGTCGTCGTCTTTACCTCCGGACGCAGTAATAGCCGTCGAAGCCTCAGATGCTGCATCAGCCGGTATGATAGCTCCTGCAGGAGTTCCACTCTTCGCGATTCGCGCAGCCTTCTTCTGCTGCAGCTCCTGGGTCAGTTTCTCAACGGGCAACTCCTCGAGAATCAATTGTGTAGCTGTGGGGAGCAGCGCTTGCACGGTGAACGTGCAATCCTCCTGATTTTGTTCAAACCGTCGGCGGAGACTTCACCCCCACAACCACCATATCAGTACGGGCGAATCGAATTGTCAAGGGAACAAGGGGGAGACGTCACTTTTCGCGGGCTATCCGGTCACTGGACATGCGCTCTCGGGCATCCGAGAGCTTCGATAGGACATAATTGGTGACAAGGTAGCCAGCGCCGGCAAGACCGACACCGATAGCAAAGTTCTTGCGGTTGCGTCTAAAAAAGGTTCGTGTTGCTGTAAACATTTGGTTTTCTGGGTGTTCCGAGGAAGTGACGTTCCTATGCTCTCATGGCGGAAATGAGAAATGAGATAGAAGGCCGGGAACAGAGGAGAAGGAGGATGGATGGGGGATGAAGGCGATGTTCTGGGGAAGTACCGTAGGAGCTAAGCGTCTACGAGCGGGCGGGAAACAATTGGCTCGAAGTTGATAGGGTAAACGATTAGAACTGAATGAGGCGTACGATACTGTATAATCAACCCGGTATCGGTACTGTATTCGGGAGGTTAATTTTTTTTCCCTGTGTTTATCTTCCACTCAACCAATCTCTTCTTAGCCCTTTCACCCTGTTTTGCGTTCGCTCTGAAGGGTGATTTCTGGGGTTTGCCTTTATCTGGTTGAAGGCATGAAGGAGCAGGGCGTGTTGATCTGGGCGTGTCGGTGCACCAGTGGCTAGAGTGACATGTGCGCCAAGCCAGGCACAAGAAAGGGGAGACGAGTTTCTCCAAAACTCGGTCCGGCCGGGGGGCGGCGCGACAACCAGCAACCGAGGTTTCTGAGCAGTACGAGTAGACAGTGCTTCGACCAGAAGTGCCCAGCACCCGATACATCATCATTGTAAAATGCAGGGCGGGAAATGGAGAAGACGTGATATCTAATGACAACCTAAATTTACCGGTAAAACATAAGGGTGGGAAAATATCGTTATGCATGATAGGGTGAACTATTGGGACCGATAGAGATGGCTTCTCGCACTTTTTTCCCGCCAGAGAGAGTTGTTTTTTACTGCGTCTTTAGTGGTTCCCGTGACACTGGTATGGATACCGCAAAAACTGGCAAGAACCGCCACGGCGCTAGTACATCCAAATAAGATTTTCACCCAAGTTTTGTCTAGAAATCGCAATGAGACGCCATAGGATAACCCTTTGTGGCCAGAACTAGGCCCTTCAGGGCTCTTATTTTGACGCAATCGTAAGTTTCAGCTCAGCTCCTTATTTCGACTACTAGCGCGGTGGCCGTTCTTGCCAGTTTTTGCGGTATCGGATCGTGCACAGTATGAACTAACGACTTTAATTGTCACGTGAGCCCGATAAGAGAGAACTGGCGCCAGATCTCTCTTATCGGGATCACGTGACAATTAAATTCGTCCGCCGCATAAGTATGGGAGCCCCCTCCAACTCCGTTCCAAAGCAAAACACCTTGCACAACCACAGCAGAGAGCAATCCATGGCTTCAATCATCTGCAAGTTCCTTACCAGCCCTTAGCGGCAGTCCATCTGTCCACAAAGGAAATCCATCTTCGATACCCTTCCATACCATAAATTTATTAGAAACAGTCGAGTTCGGCCAGATTTGACCCACAGACGGTTGATTATGACCAGCCCCAAATCAGAGTCACTACCAGATAACCATGGTGAGATGAAGGACGTTTCGGTCAACAAATTTCTTGTATGCTATCCTTTTCATTTCTACTAATTTTACTAACTAATTCTTGTTATAGGAAATTAAGGACGCTGAGATCACAACCCACAAAACGATGGGGGACATTACGTCTACTTGAGTACGATCGAAACCTGTTTCACCCAAGTTGAAAATCATTTCACCCAAGTTGAAGCTCGATTTAATCAAGTCCAAGATCGGTTTAACCAAGTCGAAATACAGTTCATCCAAGTCAGATCAGAAATGAAGGATTTGTTTAGCGCGGCCAAGTCACACTCAGAACGTCTTGATGCTAGGATGAACTTCACGCAGTGGCAACTTGGGCTCATCGGCTCTGGGATTCCTAGCATTCTTGGGGTACGTTATCCCTGAGCTTACTCACAGTAGGGGTAAAGTATTGGAACAAACTCGGGTCAAGATGGCCGATGCGAAATTTCCTTCATTCAGATACCAAGATATCTAAGGAAAATAACTGCTCATTTTTTTTGTTCCTCTCACGGACATTTGCCTCCCTATCTGTTCCAATACTTCACCCCTACCGCGAGTACAGTAGATTTTCACTATTACTAATACCATACCTCGCAGATTGTTACAGTCGCACCCCGTTGTCCCGGACCTCACTCTCCCGGATTCTTCGTTGTCCCGGACCATTTTTCAAGATTTGTGCGAGCTATATAGAAATACACCTCACTGTCCCGGATTTTGGGGGTTTCCGGACCGGACGATAATTTAGATATCTCTAACCCCATCTAAACCTTGTGTGGAATAGTGGGAAGTCATACCTACACAATTATCACTCGCTTTTCAGTTTTTTCAAGAACCATTTTTATCAACTATTTCACTCTCCCGGATGTTTCACTGTCCCTGATGGTCAACTCCTGATTTTGACCATCCGGGACAACAGGGTGCGACTGTATACGCGGCAAAAAAAATGATGGACGTCTACATCACTCAAATTGCCCCAAATATTTCCCTCCCACCCACTACGGTAAGGTCTATAGAGAAATGGCTCAATAGCAATGACTAATATCATAAATTATTAACAGAATGATGGGAATGGTTCCCAAGAAGCAGCGGTCCAGGGTACTCCGGTGAGCGAGGCACCTGCGGGGGGGGGGTAAGGGTTCCACTGGCGAGATGGAGGGTATTACGGTTAGGGGGGGCAAGCGGTGATGCTACTTTCTTATTTGGAGGAAAACCTCTTACATTTTCTTATTCGGCATTGGGAACAGGTGGCGTTGTTAATAATTGAAAGCTGTTGTATTGGCCCAGCTGCCATAGACACCCTTTCTAGCAAATCAAAAATTGGAAAGCGTTCCCATGGAACCAGATATGAAATTAAGTGATGCGTCCATACACAATACAATTATATATCTACTTGCAAACTGCCTTACTCGAGCATGGCCAGAGCCTCCTGTAATCGCCGTAAATCCTCACCTCACGAGACCTGCCCTGATTTTCATCGATGCCCGCGCTTTGCCAAGCTAAAATGTTCCCGCTTCCCTTACCCTGCTATGATCCCACGCTATGTGCGGCCGTTCCTTGAAAGATTCCCGTCCCTGACTTGGTGTGATGATCGACCCGAACCGATGAAGACAAAATGATTTCCACAGAAATTTATCATAATGAGAGTATTATTATAATACTGTCTGCTGTGTGACAGAGAGGGTAAGTTAATACCGAAGTTGTTTTACCCAGTGCTATCACTGCGCCTTCATTCCCTCATCCGCTTAGTCATTGACGCCTGTGTTGCGAGTGGATATGCACCGGAACTTTACCCCTCAGAGGCACGAAACTGGCCGTTCGCTGCCCCTCCTTTTTTTCGTCATTGTCCTTCTCCTCCCCCCCTCCCATCTCGTGTCCACCCAAAGAACCATACATAGCTGTCAAGTCACGGTGAAAAAGAAGGGGAAATAAAATCTGCACTTGCTACAAGCCCAACCTTTCGAAAAAGGCGACGGCAACCCCCGGCACCCGGATATCCACACGACCTTTGTTTCTTTTCTTTTCTTTTCTTTTCTTCTCCCTCTCCTTTCCCAAGAGATATAACTCCCAGGACACGCTCCTGCCCTCGAGGGCCGATTTCAATCTCAAGCCCGAGTCCCTACCCCAAGACGATGGGATGGAACGGCCGCCTGTCTTCTCGCTGGATGTCCTCGCCGATCGCTCTTTGGTGAAGGATGTTGTCAAAGGTATTAGTTGCTCTTACAATCCTGTAGTTTATATTTTATGTGGTTTTTGTCAAAAATTTCAAACTGACTGTCCTTTTGAACAGGTGTCATCTCAACAATTTTCTTTCACCGATTTTTCCCTACTGTCCGACCGAAAACCAGAGACCTACTCGATCTCACTTTGGTATGCGAGATTCTTGAACCACGAGTTTCTGCTGTGTCTGTCTCCGAAATCCTGCTCGGATGCGAGACGCCATGCGACACGACCTAGAAATAGTGCTGACTGTCAGAATAGCCTGCGGTAGACGATCCTGAGCTCGATGAGCTTATCAGCCAACGCACAAATGTTTTAATAAGATCAATGGAAGCCTCAGCAGGCGTTGGCACAAAGCCCCAACACGGGCAAGTGGCAGGTACTGATTCTACGATTTTCTCGCAACCTCCCACTCCCCCAGTGAAGTTAACCGAATTCGAGTGTACACAGTGGAGTTTTACGAGAGGCGCCCAAAGAAGAATTGGTTCTCGAAAGCTGAGGAGAAAGTTTGCTGGGAGCAATGGGTACTGAGCGTTACAGTCGCCTCTGCAAGGACTGATGCAGGTGCGTAACGTTATATTTATCAGTGGGGGCCCTTTTTTGGGGGCCGTTCAGCTAACTTGTATGCATCATATAGAGCGTATTAAACTCCGAATGTCTATAGAGACACAGCTACAGGCTACTGTTCTTAATATCATTACCACAGCCAGCATGAAGAAGGACCATATTCCGCCGATTACCACCAACGAGGCCAATCCGTTTCCCTATTCGATTATCGTCTCACCCAAGGGCGAGACTTGGGGCGCCCGGATGGGGATATTCTCAAATTAGGGGTTGGGGATTGGTCTGGCCAACGTTGCAAACTGGTCAGCGCGATAGGATTATTGGGGATGATGGGGGAGGGACAAAAAAATTAATTTGAAAGCTCGTTGATAAGGCTTTACTGTACATGTGCAGTAGTACGCCCGATGCTGAATGGGAATTTTTTTTTCATAGAGATAATAGGGTCATTTCGGTGTTTAGGCGTATTGACAGGTCATGAATTGGTTCCAGTTTTTTGTCCCCCCGTATCATTTCTTTTTTGTTCCGTCAACTTACCCGTATCTTCACCCCTTCCCCCCGCTCCTTGGAATTAATGTGGTTCTGTTTTTGCAAAGTACATATGTAGTTTTACATGATTCATATGGTGGCTGGAGGTGTACTATGGTTATCCACGAGCGTAGAGAGGAAAGGAAATAAAAAAAGACGTCTCATAAAGCCTCGCGTGCAAGGAAGTACCGTGGTAAAGCTGTGTGGTGCATTCATTTACCCATTCATTTCTCGAGTACCGGTAGGTCATTAATACTTTTAGGAAGTAAAAAAGTAATATGCGGTAGCTCCATGATGTGATATTATGTACCGGTATGCAAGCTATAATAGATATGAGCATCTGCAGGCGGTGTGACCGTTGCTGGAAAGCAGATGACTAACCTGCGGTACCGGTATTAGTATCAGGTGCAGCGTGATGCACAGTAACTCATGGCAAAGCAACCAGGGAGCGAGAAAAGACTAAACAAAACAAGCACGGTCTGGTGAGTAAAACCATTCCTTCCATAGCCCCTGCGCAAAGCCTGTGCGGGGCGTGACACACGAAGCGGCGACAGATGAGCGCTCGCCGACCCTTCCAGACTCAAAGTGCGATACCGGTACTACTGTACGAGTAAGGAGTAAAATCTTGTACGATACCAGGGTCAGGAATAAAACAGTGGAACCGGTGCACCTGAGAAAAATGGCCCTCACAGGATCTCTGCTTCCTCCTGCCTTAGCCAACTTTTAAGGGAATACAATCGACGGACGAGGTATCACACCTAGCCCCCAGCTCAATATGCACATCCACTAAAAGAAATAATTCCTTCCAGGCTCTTCCTGTCGAGCGCTGGTATGTACTAGTGCTCAAGCAGTGGAAGGCTCGCAGCACACTAACTTTGACCAAAATCAACATCATACCGGTATTATCATACCTGGACCCCACGCATAACCTACCGGGACCGCCCAGTCAGCATTAAAAGAATGCACAGTGCAATGGATCTCAGAATCACGGAGGATCGCTCATTCCTGCAACCTCGGGAATGGGGGGGGAGCGCCCGGCAGGACAAGCACTGGCTTGTGGCGCTCCATTCTTTGAACCACGGTATGATACGATTTAAAACGACACGGCCGCGCCAAGAAATGGTGAATGCTCGCTTCGGAGTGGGAGCTCGCTTCGTTGGGGGACATTGTAGCCGCAGCCGCAGCCGCAGCCGCTGTAGCCTACCGTACCGGTAATTTAAACTGAACTGGTGCTGACTACGGCACGGGTACATGAGCGTGACCAATGCCAAGAAAGTTGTCCAAATGATGCGTCTGTAGGAGTGACTCAGTTCGGTTCTGATGCAGCCTTTTTTCTTCTTTCTTTCTTTCTTTCCTTTTTATTTTTCATTTACCATGGAGGTAAACTCCCCTCTCAAAAGTACTGTCCCATACCCAGTTTTACAGCCAAAGTCGGTGTATTCAGTAACTGAAATAACAATAAAATAAAGTTATGAAAATTTATACAAAATTATTCTATGCAGATATTTATAAGGAGAATCTGTTTCTGATTTTTATTTATTTTATATATTCATTTCACAAGGTTTTGTATCCATTTCTATGCAATGGTTAAAATAGAATGCCAAGCCCACATACAAATTTGGGGGCTTGGCACTAATTTTGGTGGGGATTCACATTTCATCACACTTCGCCTAGGTAAATCCAGGTGCAACTTATGCAAATATGGAGTGTTTATGATTTTTATCATAGGAGAAAGTAATTCTTGTAAGCAGGAATTTATGTAAATTTTCTGTATCACTTTAAGATATTTTATTATATAGAAATGGGCTAGCAAATTACTCAAGTTTAGGCACTTTTTGGTGGGGTTTTGGGAAGTGGGACAGTACTTTTGAGAGGTCATTGTATGATACCGTAGGTGGTGGGGTGGTTCGCCTGTAGCTTGCCTTATCTAGCCTTGCCTTACCTTGCCTTATCGAACTTGGGAGGCTTTAGCCTCAGGAATCGAAAGTGGCAACCGTGCGATGCCGTACTGGTCAATCAGCAGGTCATTTTCGCGTTACCATACCCGCCGCCCACTTGCTGGGGGATGTCTTTGTCACCTGGTTTCCTGGCAGCGACGCGTCTTCCCCCACAACCTCTGTGCGGTACCGGTATTTCTTTCTTCATTTCTCTAGCCACGATCAAGCGAGGATAACAGAATTGTGAGAAAATGTCGGAAACCAGGAGATGGACGCCGAAGGATGATGACGTTAATGAGGATGAGGAGGAGGAGGATTCTCAGGTTCGAGCTTTTTTCTATATAATTTTTTATGTTTTTATTTTAATCCATGGGTTGAGGGGGTGTGGCTAATGGAAGGGGTGTGTTGGTGGTGGAACAGCAATACCTGAACCAGAAGGATGCTATTCTTTTTGCCATCGATGTATGTATGGACCTAATCTACCATCTAACGACCCCCTCCCCTCCCCTGGGGGAGCTAATAAGCCGATGAAATAGGTCTCGACTACAATGTTGGCACCCCAAGAGCTCGACGGCGGGGATGAAAGGGGGAAGAAAGGTTCCACGTCTGCCTCGGCGGTGCTCACGGCATTGCAGTGTGCGTATGGAGTGCTGCAGTCTAGGATTATTTCGAACCCGAACGACATGATGGGAATATTGCTGTTTGGGACTGAAGCTACGAAGTTCGATACAGGTGGTGGAGGAGGTGGGACAGCAGGTGGGACAGCAGGAGGGTACGAGCATTGCTATTTGCTTCTGGATTTGGATATTCCGGACGCTGAGGGGATTAAAGCGTTGAAGAACCTTATTGAGGGTTTGTATCACGAGCACCCTGTTCCTGGAGTTGATGTTAACAGCGGCGGCGGTATGTGCTAGATCCCGAAGAGTTCGAGCCCCTCCTCAAACCCGCCAAGGAGCAAGTCTCCATGGCCAATGTCCTCTTCGCTGCGAATCAAATATTCACCACTAAAGCTGCAAACTTCCAATCCCGTCGGCTGTTCATAGTAACCGACGAAGACGACCCACACGGCACTGACAGGGCACTCAGGCATAGCTCCATTACTCGTGCTCGGGACCTCTACGACCTCGGCGTCCGGATTGATCCGTTCTTCATCCACAACCCGGCGAGAGGTGGCTTCGACTCGTCAAAGTTCTATGATGATATCGTTTACCGCTCTCCCACAGATGAGGAGGATGACCCTCAAACTGCTATGAGCGGTAAAATGCGCTTGAAGCAGATGGTATCGAGCATAAAGTCGAAATCAACACCTAAGCGTGCTCTCTTCACCAACAAACTCGAACTGGGCCCTGGTCTAGTGATCGGCGTGAAAGGCTACCTCCTGTTCAAACGCCAGGAGAAGGCTAGAAGTCACTACGTCTACACTGGAGGTGAAAAGGCCCAGATAGTGAAAGGCGTGACGACCCGGCTCGCCGAAGAGACTGCGAAGGTAGTCGACAAGGCTGAGATCCGCAAAGCTTACAAATTCGGTGGCGAGCAGATATTGTTCACTCCCGAGGAAATGAAGGCTATGAGGAACTTTGGCGAGCCGGTTATCAGGATCACCGGCTTCAAGCCTGCATCCACTGTGAGGTTTGACATGAACGTTAAGCCGGCAAACTTCATATACCCCGACGAAACCGGGTATGTTGGCTCAACCAGGGTCTTCGCAGCACTGCACGCGAAGCTTGTGAAGGACGAGAAAGTGGGCATTGCCTGGTGCATCTCTCGCAAGAACGCCGCGCCACAGATCGTAGCTATTATTCCTAGCGTTGAAGAACTCGGGGATGATGGTGTGCAGATTACCCCCCCGGGGTTCTTCCTTATACAATTGCCTTTCGCAGACGACGTTAGGCAGAATCCGGAGAGTAAGCTTGTTAGCGGTATGCACATTACTCCCCTCCCCGAAGATTGAGTGAGCTAAGCAATAGTTGATAAAAAACACCAGCCCCCGCCCCCCTAATCGACCGCATGCGCGCCGTTGTAAAGCAGCTGCACATGCCAAAAGGCTACATACCGGAAAAATACTCCAACCCCTCCCTCCAATGGCACTACCGCATCCTACAAGCCATCGCACTGGACGAAGACATGCCCGCCCAACCAACCGACACCACACTGCCAAAATACAAACTCATAGACAAGCACGCAGGCACTTACTGCCGAGAGTGGGGCGAGGAGTTGGAAAAGCTTGCGGGCAATCTCGCCACCCCGGCCACGAGGACTTCGGCCGCGAAGCGGAGCACCGTGGTCAAGGGGGAGGGTATGCCGAGGAAGAGGGCTAGGGCCGGGGATGGAGCAGAGGGAGGAGAGGAGGGTGATGAGGTTATGGCCGCGTGGAGGGACGGCGGGGTTGGAAGGCTTACTGTCGCGAAGTTGAAGGCATGGTTGGAAGGGAAAGGGTTGAATACCAGTGGGAGAAAGGCGGATTTGGTGGAGAGGGTAGTGTCTACTTTACCGAAGCTCTAGAGACATGTGTGATTGGTGGGTGTCTTGTGCTGTGGTGTGTATGCCTGAATGATATGATCCGGATGGGCGAGTGATTTGCCGTGAATATCAATCTCTGTATTATCGTCTGTCTGTAGTTCACCCGCTTGAAAACGATCACAGCGTGGATAGGCCACAGAACACCCAAGTAGGTTTTCACAGATCTCACCTTGCGAATGCCGTATGTACACAAATCGCACTGGGGGGGACCGGCCCATCGAGTCTTTGGACCCTAGTAATTAAAACATGGAAATCGGGAAGTTAGACCATCTACGCCTCCCACCTCCCCGCTTTGCCTTTGGATAGGTGTAGTAACTCGGTCGGTCACGGAAATTACAGCCTAGCAGCTCAACCAACTGGTAAACTAACTAAATCACCGACAAATCTATCAATACACTCTATTTTCCCTTCAAAAAAGTAATCCAACTCCGTCTCCCAACAAGTCGTAAAAACATGTCTTCATCTTCAAAAGCAGAAGACCTGGTGATCCAATTTCGACACTGGCTTGGCGGGCTCGTATCCAAGAGCACTAGTAGCCTTTTTCATGGCGCTGACCATGGGTGGAGGGCCGCAAATGAGCATCTTGATGTCCGCAGCGGCCGGGGGGCATTTGTCCTTTGTCGTTATGTTAGCCTTACTCTTGTGAATGTGCAAAGGGACAAACCTTGATCGTGTCCGCTGTAACAAATCCTACACCACCGGTCCAATTCTCGGGTGGGTTGTTGAGAACGTAGTGAACTCTGAAATTATCGTGAACCGCCACCAGCTCGTCCAGGTCCTCCTGCAGGAGAATATCCTCGACATTGACGTTGGCGAAGATAAGGTCGATTTGAGTTTTGTCCTCAGGGTTTCTTAAAATGGCCTTGATGATCTGCAGCATTGGTGTGATACCGGTACCACCGGCAATCATACCGAACGCACGCACCATGTTGGGAGTGTAGACAAAGTGTCCCTTTGGTCCCTTCACACGGATGGTCTGTCCGATCTTGAGGTTCGCAATGTGCTTTGAGATGTTACCGGTTGGGTAAGACTTGATGAGAAGGGAGAAGTGACCGCGGTCAAGGTCAGAAGAAATGGGGGTATAGGAGCGGACGATATCCTTGCTGTCGATGGTGGCGGCGATGGAGACGTGCTGACCGATTGGGAGACCGAGGATGTCATTTGCCCGGGGGAGGGCGAAACGGTAGCTGGGGCTCTTGTTAGTGTTTGGAAGGGGTGGAAGTTTATAAGTAAAGGAATTAACCCACATTCCGACATTGTGCGAGATCGCGGTCCTCTCGACGAGCTCAAAGTCCTGGAATTGATCGGGCTTGAGGATTGTTCTTGCTTCTGTGGGTTCGGGAAATCAGCTAATCTTGCCTTCCGACGGGCGAACGAATTGAAAGCCAGCCCTCATTCTCGGGTTGGGAGGGTAAACAAGAGCGAAAAGGGAAACTTACTCCCTCGCCAGACCTTCAGTCCACCAAGAAGCAGAGCCAGGCCCGCGGCATGGGGAATATAGTTATAGTCGATGATAGCTGTGCCCACGAGGATCAATCCCACAGGAATGTACAATCCGTGCAGGGGTGTGCTTAATAACACCTGATTGTTATTCTGTTTCTGTGCCATAGCGTCGGGAATTGTAATGGAGGTTTGAGGGCCAAAAAAAAATCGCAGTTTCGTCCCAAATGAGTGCTTCGTAAGGCAAAGAGTTGTTGGTGAAGGAGTCCGGAGGTGAGGAAGGGAACTTCTCTGGAGGGCAAGATGGGAGAGGGTTTTCTTTTCGAGGAGAGATGAGAGCGTTGGGGTTGGTAAGGAAGGGGAAAGGGGAAAGCCGGGTTTTTTATGTTGGACGGGAAAGGCTACGCCGGTTATAATACAAGGGGGCCGGTAGTTAGAAAAAAATAACGAACTGGACTCTACCACAGATTGGATTTTAGGGCCTGCGTGAGGCTGATGAGATTAGATAAGCGCCCAGGTGCTAGAAAGGCGACGTTGTCTATTCGCCTAGCCGTCGTACTCTAGACATCAACATCTCAGGATAGGTCCATAGCAATCCCATCTCGAACTTTATATTTATTCATCCTAGCACTCACTAGTAGAAACATGGCCCAAGATCCTAGAGCTCTTCTGGCAAAGGTTGATCCCCCGTTCCTCCCCTTCCATTACGGCAGTTGCTAACATAGCCGCAGGCCGATAAGCAGGCGGCATCTGCCCGTGGCGGATTCAGCCTTTTCGGTGGAAAACAAGATAAGCTCGAGACGGCGGCAGACCTATACACCCAAGCAGCGAACGCCTTCCGTGTGCAAAAACTAGGTTCGGGATTCACTATCACCCCCCCCCCCCTATACTACCCCCGCGTGTTAGAGCTAACCCAACCCCTCCCCCACCACTCAACCAAATAGGCAAAGAAGCCGGACAAACCCTTGAAAAAGCCGCCGCTATCCAGCAAGAAATCGGCGAACCCGATGATGCAGCAACTAGCTTCCTCGAAGCCTACAAAGCCTACAAAAAGGACGACCCGAGCAGCGCAGCCCGCGTACTAGAGAAAGCAATTCAACACTACACGCTAAGAGGCAACTTCCGACGAGCCGCGACGAGCCAGCAGAACCTCGCGGAGCTGCTGGAGCTCGAGATTGGCGACATACCGAAGGCTCTCGCGGCGTACGAACTTGCTGGCGACTGGTTCCAGAGCGATAACGCTGAGGCCTTGGCCAACAAGGTGTTCTTGAAGGTGGCGGACTTGGCGGCGCTGGAGGGGATGTATCCCAAGGCTATTGAGAAGTATGAGGGTGTTGCAAGAAGTAGTGCTGGGAGTAACTTGATGAAGTGGTCTATCAAGGATTACTTCCTTAAGGCTGGGATCTGTCACCTCGCTAGTCGTGATAAGATTGCATTGAAGAAAGCGTTGGATATCTATGTTGAGCTGGATCCCAGCTTCCCGAGCACGAGGGAATTCCTGCTTTTGAACGTTTGTGCTCCACATTGCGTCCACTAGCTATACATTTCACTGATCGGGCTATCAGGACATGCTCGCGGCCGATGAGGACAACGACGTGGAGGCCTTCACCGACAAAATCTTCCAATACGATCAAATGAGCAAGTTGGACAAATGGAAGACAACAATGTTGTTAAGAATTAAGAGTAGTAAGACAACCCCTCCTAAACCGCCCCCCTAGATATCAATAGCTAACAAATCCACTAGGCATTGAAGAAGAAGACGACGATGGCTTAGCTTAATCGCAATACCATTCGTTCCTTTCTCTTCTGTCTTCGCTCGAGTCACTAAGGCTCCCTTGTGTGGCCTTTTTTATGTTCCTTACTACTGCCTCCGTTTCTATGGCCTCTGCTGCTTCTGGAAATATTTCCTGACTGATTGACTTTGCTTTCATTGTTTCTTTTTCTCTTGTCCAATATGTATCTTGTGGGACTGATCACTATCCTTCCTGTGGATAAGTTAAATTTCATTTGATCTTGCGTGCGTGAATCCCTTGGGAGTGTTTTGTCTTGCTGTGTATGATTTTTGAAGGGAGAAGACTTGTCGTGTCGGAAACGTGGTTATTTTGGAGGGGCGATCATTTGGGTAGTGCTACAGTAGGTAACCACTATTCACAGACACTTCTTTCCGCCAAAAATACACCATGAGGGGCACGATATCCGGGACCCGCAAGCACAAGACACCCTTGCTAAAACCCTGTAGATAATTCTAGAAGATCAACAAAGTTATTCAGTTCTTAGCTCGTCCATGTTACGCTTACTTGCTGCACCATTCTAAAGTTTGCGAGTGACACTTCGTGATGGATACACTATTGGAAAGTCGCTTGGAGTTTTGGAGGGGGGGGTGTGTTTGCGCATGCGTGGAGTTATACTTCAGGGCACACTATAGGCGGTTCTTGTGCAGTGGGTATGGTGGGGGTAGGTGGCCCTGTGCTTGCACTGGGACGACGTGATGCCCACAGGTCTGGTTTACTAAGGGATACTTTCCGGAGCATGATCTTTGATACCTGTGCCCAAATTAAGTTCTAGTGCTGATCAACGAAAAAAGACACGCCGAAATAAAAGCGCCGTAGCACTATAACTTAGCTTACGGGCGAGTACGGAGTTATGTTAGATATTGCAATAACCCGGGGAGACCCGCTATCGAATTATCAGCGGAGGCCAGTCCATCAGCCCAGGATAGGTTTGGCTTGGCTAGCTAAGAGAATTTCAAATACCAGTTAACGGGATCCAAAAAGTCCCGAGTGCTGATCCTGTGCTGTGTCAAGGAAACATGAATCCTTCTCAAGAGTGATTTTTCTCAGAATCTGGATTTCACGAGTTTCTACAGTATACATTCCATGCTCTAACTTATAAACTTATATAACAAGGCGATTCCGATGGAAGGGAGAATGCTAGGGCAGAATTGGTGGCTGGGCTGTGAGTGAGGAAAGCCGGTAACAGGAGCTATGCCATTTTCGTCGAGTCTCTCCTTACTGCTTCAAACTTGTCCTTGTCCTTCCGCCGTAGCCCCCGCTCCCATAGCCAAAAAGAGGCTACCGTTACTGCTGTAAATACCACGAGAACTACCGCGAATATCCAGAACTGGGTCGCAACGGAGAATTTGAAAACCTTTTTTCCGTGCTCTGTTACGATGTCCGAGTGGAAAAAATCCATTCCAAAGATGGTCTGAAGGAGTGAGTCAGTATGTGCCGTGGTACCCTCTGGGAATTGAAGCACTTACTGCGACGAATGTCCCAGGGAGGAAGAGCGTGGCCAGGATAGTTGCCACTCTCATTGTCCCGGAGTCGCGTTTAGTTCGCTCGGCGAACTCTACCATGAGTTGGCTGTCTCCCCGGCTATATTGCGCTATCTCAACCAGGCTTGCAGTGGCTGCACTGTTGCCTGCTGCCATTTCAACAAGCTTGCTTGTTGCTAGGGTGTAGCTCCGGATGAGTGTATCGTTCCGAATTTCAAATAGTGCTTGAATCTTGGGTGCGTCAGCCTTAATTTTGCGAGGTAAGAGGAGAACAACTCACTAGCTGAGCTGCGCTACCAGTCCTTTCGAGGATCGTTTCCGTGTCCCTTCGGAGCTCTCGTAGTATGGAAGTATTATATTCCAGTATATCGGACGCATCTTTGCAAGCTGCGTCACTAAGCAGCCCTAGGGATCGTAACTCCTCTTTATGTATTATCAATCCCTGTATCACATCCATGTTTAAATCGAATGTTGATAAGGTATTCAAGAGTTTGTCACGGAAGTATCGTTGTAGCGTCCGAAAGTCTGAATAACCCGCCCGAATGTCTCCGTCTTCCCTGGAAGCCTTCCAGTCTTCATCTGTTAGGATGACACGTTCTCTCTGTTTGGAGATTGTTAGTTTACGGGCTGGGGTAGTTGGCGAACATTATAGGGACTAACGTGTCTTATGAGTTCGGACTCCAAGTATTCAACGTAGGCTTGCCAATTTTGCATTGCAGTGGTGACAAAGGCAAGATGTAGCGACATAGGGCTCAAATACTTTGATCCTTTGCTAAATCTTCCTTTACCTAGGGCCTCAACGAGGCGGGATTTGACATCCTTAGGGGGCGATATATGAATGCAAACTGAGGAGGAGTTCTCGTAGTCAAATTTTTGATAGCATCCGATCTGGCGGACCGACCAAGGATCATCGTTCGGCACATCTGGGTCCACTCTGCCATGTTTTTCAACATGGACCATTCTGATACAGATCTCTGGTGATAGGAGTGTTAGTGTAGGAGATTTTTCATGCTAGTCTAGGGGAGAGAATACCGGAGACGTAAGCTGTAGGATCCATCTCCTTTGCTTTGAATCTGCATCTGAACGCAGCTGAGGAAGATATCCGCTCCCGAGTTCGCCTCCCAAAAAACTGAATTACCCGCAGGAAGTCCGGGGAAACGTTATAGAATGTCAGGAGCTTCCGGAGCATATCTTCTGTTATCGGCAGCTTGGCCCACGAATTCCCTGGCGTGATCGTGCTGGCAAGTGTTAATTTCACCGCAAATGCACTCAGGTTTTGTGGCTGATGCTTTCCTCTGTCTGGCAGACTTACTAGCATCTAAAATGGAATCTTCTATCGTCCTGTAGTGGATAATTAGCGAGTGATGCTGAAATTTGATGGGTCAACCTACTATCAATATATTTTCAAATGTCGTGCTGTCAGCTTTCCGTTTGATTAGTGGTTCTGCCCAACACTCTCTATTAGCTGGATATAGGGAATCTGGAAAGACGTGACTCGTGGCATACGATTTGCATCGGGAGTTTCAAGAACCTCCAGTATTTCTATTGAAGCATCTTCAGAGCCACGAAATAGTCTCTCAGAGTCGCTGCTGAGGCCTTTCGAAAGCACTTCCCCATTCCGACCCAGGGTGTTGTAACCAGTTACTGTCAGGGGATAGGTCTTCCATCCATGGAAGGGCGAGGCCTGTGCCTTGGTGGATTTGATATCTTGACTGGCAATTGAGTGGCCGGGCTGAGCCTGAGTCAACTGAGGGTGGATATTTCCGCCAGAGGAAGTCGTGGGCATAGCGAGTGAAGGAATAATGGAAAATGTTGATCTTCCAGTGGATGAGGGGACGAGGGTTGGCGGATCTCATCGGTATATCATTGTTGGGGGGGGATTGGGGGGAGAAGGGAGAACCATATCCTAACAAACCTTCGACATAAATTTAATGTACCGTATTATTGGCGGTTCCCCTATGGGCCGCCTAATTTCCCCGCTTGCGGGTTGTAGGGGACCGGTGCCCCTGTTGTATGATTGGCTTGCTAGAAGGCTCCGCCACGCCGCATGAACCGGCATGCTTTGAGTTATGTCTATAACGCGCAGTACTGTACACATGTTATCAAAGAAAAATATACTTTGTTAGTAAGTGGGCTACCGAACAATACCGTGCCACCAAAAAGAACTTCGTCCTCACGAACTTGCTAGTCTCACGGGGTATAGGTTTGGTGGTTGTCAGAACTCAGAGCGCGCAATATCATACCTCAGAGCATCATGCTACCCTAACAGTAAGTTGGGCAAAATATACAGCTTATTGGGAAGGTCAACTAAGCTGTAGTACCGTAATCTTTGGGGAAGACTGGGGCAGGGATTTAAAGATGGTTGCGTTCTTCTGCATTTCGCTGTCTGCCTGAAGCGCCAGCTATCGTAAGTTATCAGCACTGTGCATTACCCGCTTTAGACAAAATCTCTAGGAGCAAACAAGGCTCGAAAACTGGCTGCCTAGATTGACAAAGCGGGGATATGATATCCAAGGCTGTACGGTCGGGGCGTTTCGGGGAGTTCCTCATGTTTCGACGTGGATGCCACGATCTCCAACGATCTCTCCTCAGTGTGTGCAATGCCATGATATTATATTCATTATTCTCGCTAATTTTAATGCCGGGGGTAGGTCAGGGTTGGGCAGGTACCGGTATAAGCTCCGACGGATGATCTTCCGCAAGGATTTGATTGGGGAAAGAGGGCACGGACGGAAGGTCATCATAACTTGACGGGTGTGATCTATGAAGATGTCGAATTTGGTGCCTGATTTCCCCCGATGTAACACGGCCAGTAGACCACCGAACATGGGGAATTTTTGCACTTTCAATCGCCTTTTTAAAGGAGATAAATAAATCTACATGGAGTTTTATGTAGCGGTAGTGGAAGGGCACCCTGCCCCCGATTAATTGCTACCAGCGGTGGCTAATTTGCTCACCAGGACAGCATGTTCTGACATTTTAAACCTCACTTGTGAAATGTGCAGTTGTGGTAGGCCTAATTCGTTCTTATAAATTCACCGCCTGTCCGCTGCCCCGATGCGCTTCTCATTCCCCATGTGTGAGATGGGAATTGAGAATAGCAACATAATGTAATTGGAATGAGTACAATTCAAATAATCCCCCAGAAACCAGAAAAACCGTAGGAAGAGTCTGATAAGCTGACGGGTACACAGACTCTCTCCTAAAATTTCTGGCACTATACCGAAGATAGAGAAAGAAGGGTCAAGGCCGCGGAAACATCAGGTCCCTGCCACCAAAACTTCACGGCTTTGCTCGGTCACCGTTCAGCCGAACAGACGGTGGAAGTAAAAACGCTTGCATTGGTGCCAGAAACAACTGATTTGTTTCTTTAAAACGATATTCGCTCGATCTCTTCCTAGATGGGATGAATATGGGGTTTATCCCGTATTTGGTCAACCGAGTACTCACATCCGTTAAGGGTCGTGGGACAATGAGGCGATAGTTCTCGTCAATGATCTGGAGAGGAGTTAGTCTTTCTGGCCTCAACCCATTCTGGGTATTCCAAAGAGGTGATATCTCACCTCGATATTGAAGTTGTCGCTCCCGAACAGCTCAGTCAGGAGCCGCATGAGCCTATTCTTGCGAATATAGCGTCTCTCAATGTGCTGCGTTTGATTGTTCATTTTGATAGGTTTGGTCTTGCTGGGGGAGACCAAATCTCTTTTTAACAATTTTTTCACTACGAAACTACGATATTTAAACTTCCCCTCGGAAGCTAGAGGAAAAGAAGGAAACCGACAAAGAAGGAATGTTTTTGCTCAATGCGATCTGACCCCGCTCCCTGCACTCCGCCGAATATCGCACGGTCAACCTTGCTCCTGGATGGATTGTCCTCCACGCGCGAGCGGTTGCCATGGCTGGGGTAGCGGGTTGTGAATGGACAGGACAATTTGGAGCTGCGAAAGAGTTTTCCCGGCATATGATACGTGTTCTAGAGCTGTGCGTCTAAAGGATATGTTTGAGGCTAAGTTTGCCGTATCATATGAATGAGGGCGATGCGGGAAGGCTGTTTCTTTGTCCACTGATGTTTTTCATACAGCTACTAAGCCCACTGGCTATGGAATTTAGTAGCACCTCCGATCTATACAGGACCGGTATTGTTAGGGCGAAGTTTTTCCTGACTCCGGTTGGTCATTAAGGCCGCGATCTCCTCTCCAGTTTGTCGAGTGGATCAAGTTCATCTAGGAGATGTCGTGCATGCCTTGGGGCTGTCGTACTAGTCTTAACGTGAATACCGATATAGTACGCCGTTGGTGGTTTTAGGGCGGAAATGAGTTGAGGTATAAGTTCGGCGCGTGGAGGACATATCTTACTCTGGAGTGTAGTATGCCCCAGTGCTTTTATGTATGGAAAATGCGTCCGCCCCCTCCCATCATAATATCCCGGAGGCACAATAGGGTCAAAAGCATGACAACACAAACTAGAAGCTGTTAATGAGCTTTTGGGTTTGCGCCACAGTGTTCTCTACGAACTGAAAAAGATTGGATCATTACAGACTGTCTCAACCCAGGTTTTGAGCAAGAAGATGGCAAGCCCCGAACAACGGTGGGAGGGGGAACAGTTCCTGTCAAAATTTATCAACCGTTATCAAGATTTTGAACAGGACCGCAGGGCCGGGGATACCGCAGCTCGTGCTCAAGTTTTATTTATTTATTTAGCCCTGAATAGCGCTCGTGCGGTCCGATCCGCTCTCCCACTTTGTTGAATCATTCTGTGCGTACTTTACTTGCTGTAAGTTAACCTATGCTTGGAAATATGTGGGGTAGTCTGCGGTTCAAGTACGACTACAATTGTGATACTGGTGGTGGGGCACTGTGGGTGAAATCTGCATAGTCTCCTTGGCGAGCCGGGGTCTGACATTGCCTCCGCAAGCTTTAGTCTTTCGTCTGGAAATCCGACCTTTGGGCCATTCTGGCCGCGGGTGAGAGCTCTGTTTCGAACTTCTTTTCAACTGCCAGTATTTTTCGGTATCTCATGGGCCATTTATCCTGCTATCCGGGATACTGGTATTGGATATGGGCGGGGATTTTTTTTTATTACAGAAAAATATCCAGAGGTAACTCTAGTTTATATTAGCTAGACTATTTGCCCGTGCCTTTCGGGTGACTGGGGGTCTGGATAGGTGTATTTCGCTACTTACAGGTTTGCATGGTGGCAGTCTGGGAGCTCGCCCCAAAGCATGGTAAGGTATTTTATGATACTATTGTTGCATCCTACTCTCGTACAAGCACCCTTGGCTCAGAAATAACTAGGCTGAGTATAAACTCGAGCAAGCGCAGCACAGGGCTGTATTCCAGTGCCAAACAGTGAGAAACGATCAAAGGCTCCAGTTTTATGAGGTGCAGTGCCAAGGAAAGCAGCTGGGTTAGTGGGGAGGGAGGGGCCGACAACTTAGATCAGCTACCCTACTACATTTACGTAGAGGCGGAACACTAGGGACTAGAGTACTGCCCCGGCATCACTGTAAAAACTCTCGGAATCCACTATCTCTACCAGCCCTGTAATCTCTAGATTTAGGGATAAAGGTCCCTGAGAAGGACTGAAATTCTCCTGACACGGTATAAGATCAGCCAACCGGACGTGTTGTTGGTCCCCCTAACTGGTATCCGCAGCTCTGCCAGTACCGTATTGCCGGTGGGCGGCGCTTAGCTCAACGTCCAAGTTACACAATAGGTGATAGTAGGCCTAACTCAGGATAGCCTTTTAGCAGCGTGATCCCGTGAGGTACGATCACCCGATCGCCTGAAAAACGGTTATTTGCAACCCCCGGTATATTATTTCGTGCGAGAAGACGGGCTGAAAGTATCCACCAGAATTTACTGGAATACATGCACATATACTGGTATATGAAAGAACATAGCGAATCGGCACAGTGGTGGTACGAGGCTGTTGAAATTTTTGTGTACGACTGCTAGCTTTACTTGCTCAAGTGAACGCATGTCAAAGCCCCATAATCATGGTCCCCCCCTCAAACATAACCACGCCTTGACGTGAGACTTGAAGTCCTCCTAAAGTTTATAACCCTCTGACTGACCCCGCCGTGGAAATTGGTCAGGCGCCCAGCCCGAACCACATACCGCTAAGTTATCTGCCATCATCGCATCCCCTTGGCCCTGTCGGCATCGGAGAGCATAGTACGAAAAATACCCCACCATGTCAACTAACGTCAAAGAAACTGAGCTCCGGGAGCGAATATTGAATCAACGGCTGCCCACCTCCGTCGCGAGAGTGCTCTTCTTCCCGGATTACGCCTTAAAACACGTGCTTAATTATAACGTGGTTGCCGAAGTGATTGCGTTGTCGGAAATCCCTTTTCATGATCAAAGTGGTGATATTAAGGACATCCTCAGCGGCGCCCAGAAGATATTTTGTATCCTGGTGTGCATTCGACGAGTAGATTATATGCACCTACTCCTTCGGTCTGGGATCAGGGATGCTAAACTCGCTTTGTCCAGGGAAGATTTGCTATCTTCTGGTCTTCCAGCTCTTGTTGTTGACGAGTTTTGGGAGCAGCAGTGGGAGTTTACGGCTCCCATTTTCAAGAGTCGTGTTCAGAAATTAGACTCATCTTGTATATTACCCTTTAAAGAGGAACAAGTCTTGGGGGAAGGTGGCTATGGGGCAGTCACGAGAGTGGTTCTTTACCGTTCTCATCAGGATCTAGTGTCTAATGGCACTGGAGATACCGTAGGTCCCGATATCCAGGAATCACTACCCGTAGTTAGTGCTAATGTTTACTTAGGTTGCCGTTGCACGCAAGAGTATCAAGCGCACTTCTACGAAAACTGAGACATATTTTGAAAGCGAACGAGCGCCTCTTGAGCTTCTAAAAACTCGTGGTCATCCCCACATCATCGAGCTGCTCGGATCATATTCCCAGGCCGATGGCTACAACTTTTTCTTCCCTTTGGCTGAGGGCAGCCTCAGAGACCTTTTCGATAGAGGGGAACAGAGCTTTGGGATAGACACTGAAAACTTTTATTCATCAATTGTAGGCTTATCCTCAGCGATAAATCACATACACAACTTTACGTACGAGATGGGTGGAAAGAGCATGAACTTCAAGGGTTACCACCACGACCTCAAGCCTGGTAACATTCTTATCCAGCAAAGGAAATTTATTATCGCCGACTTTGGACTCTCCAAGTTCAAGGCCGATGCCAACACTTCCTCCACCCTTCACAAAGTGGGCACAACAGCATACCTTCCTCCGGAGGCGGCTAACCTAAACCCGGAAACAAGCTTTGACGACCCGATAGTTGGCCGGGGTGTTGATATTTGGGCTTTCGGTTGTATACTTGCTGAGATAGCAACATTCTTACTCCGTGGGTCCGAGGGTGTTCGTGAATTTGGTAAGAGAAGGACAACCAAGGTTTCTGCCAGCATGAGGGATGACTCATTTCACGCTCATGGCCAAATCAAAAAGGAGGTTGAGGAATGGCTGGGATCCCTAGGGGCCACGGCAGAAAGAGGAGGTGACCCTCAAATCACACGATTGATACAGGTTACTCGGAAGGCACTTTTACCCGATCGCAAGAGACGGCCAACTGCACAGGATATCCTGAAGGAAGTTTCAGTGCTCGATCCAGAGGTAGCTATAAATGTGGAATTGTTTGTTTCACAGCAGAGAAAAACATTACCACTGTCTCCACCCATATCTCCGGTAGGCTCGCATCAATCCCCGCCCCAAACTACATCACCCGACAGTGGGAGGTTAGGGGACTACTATGGTATAGATGTCTTAAGCGAGGGCACTCGCCACCCAGAATTGCAAATGGAGTATGTAGTATACCTGATTGTTTTAGGTTTGTCTAATATTTATGGGAATTAGCGTGGTAGCCGTTCACGGACTTAATGGAGGCCCACACACTTGTTGGCGGGGAGGTTGTGGGTCCATATGGTTGAGGGATTTCCTGCCATCAGACGGAATGCACCTCCCTCGCATCATATCCTACGGCTACGATTCTGAGCATCTATTCACCCACCTTTCCAAGGACAATTTGGAGAAAGAAGCGGATAATTTCCTGCGTCAAATTCAGCGGAGGAGAGAAACCGAGAAGGTATGAAGCTCAATTATGCTGAGCTGGTCAAGCAGGCTGACCAGTAAAGGCACCCACGAGACCCATAGTCTTCCTTGCACATAGTGTAGGCGGATTTCTTCTGAAGCAGGCATGAGTTCCCATAATCTGATACCCTAGACGATGGCTAACCACCTCTTAACAGGCGATTTTGCTGGCGGAGGAAAGTGACCAATACCGGGACCTGTTCAAATCTATATGTGGTATTACCTTCTTTGGAACTCCCCACCGAGCGCACGGGATTCAACATACCATGGGGGCATGCCTACGTAAAATTGCCAAAACAGCTTCAGTCTCAGAACAGAGTCGAGAGCTTCTAAAGGAGAACATGGGTGATAACGAGAGGCTCCTTAGGATGGTGAATCACTCATTTAAGACTAAGGTTTGCATACCCGGGGGCAACCTTCGGATAGTCAGCTTTTACGAAACTAAACCCACGCCAGGATTAGGGGTGGTACGTCCCATTACTTTGCATGCCGCTCTATAACCCAGAGGCTGATCATGAACCATATACAGGTTGTTGATAAAGATGCTGGCACTATGGGACTGAATGACGGGAACGAAGACGCATACGGTCTCGAACTAAGTCATCTAGATCTTTGTAGATATTCTTCTGAAGCTGAGCCTTCATACAAGGCAGTCTTACGCCGAGTCCTTTACCTGACTAGGATCTCTGCGGATGAATATGCTTCGAAGAGAGCAAGACAGATAAAGCAAGAGATGCCATATATTAATAATGGTATCATAATTATTCCCTTGGAGAATATACCTAGTCCGCCCTAGCTAACGTACGAACTCATACAGATCAACAATTCAGCCCAGAAATACACATCAAGAACGTCTTTCCCCATTCACCAATCACTCCACCTCCACAGTGGCCAGCGACACCACAACCGACACAACATCTGAACATGACACCACCATACAAGCCCACCGCCACACCAACACCCGCACCCCACATCCAAACCAAACCTCCCCCTCCACCGCCACACACTGAGCCGAAAAAGAAACAACCCCCACCACCATCACCACCACCACAGCCCCAAGCACGCACAGCCCCGCCACAACAACCCCAAAAGAAATCCCAAACTCAGGGCGGGGCCAGCATAAACGCCATCGAGGAGAGGCTAGCAAAGGTCAACCGGAATATATCCAACATAGCAGCGGACCTAGCCGCCCGTCAAAAGGAGCGCAAGGCCTTGAGACTGCGACGCCAGGAGCGTGGCGAAGAGTGGTTTTCTAACGAAACCAAGAGCCTAGATAAACGCATTACAGCGCTAGAAGCGCGTCGGACTGAGGCACGTAAAGAGCAAGAAAGGCTCAAACTACAGTTGGTTGGCGCGCGCGCGGCGCGTGGTTCCCAGACCATGTAATTGTCTGGATGGGATATGGCAGTGGCTCGTAGAGTTTACGGTCGATGGGCGTAGAGTTTGATATACTGTACAGATTGCCTACGGGTGTCTATTGGGGGGGGGGGGGGGGGGGAACAAAACCAAAATTAATTTG
>Ga0307517_10000790_pt1 | contig 54415 bp, 74 predicted proteins | sample 23_EM_MG_FD_194515 | JGI IMG/M metagenome (GOLD analysis project Ga0307517, IMG submission 194515) | Populus trichocarpa ectomycorrhiza microbial communities from riparian zone in the Pacific Northwest, United States - 23_EM | ecosystem: Host-associated > Plants > Roots > Unclassified | place... | reverse complement strand
CCGAGGCCCAACACTGTCACGCATAGGGTCAGTCTGAAAATAGGACAGGCCAAGGGATCGACTGACCGATCCCTCGATAGAAGGAATTGGTGCCCGACCACTCTACCGCTGCCATGGCGCACGCGAATTGACCAGGGGGAGGAGGTTGGCCATCATGCGGAACGGAGGTCGCTTCGAGCAACATCTCATCGAGGCTCGTCGAACTTGAACGGCTCGACGGCCGATGTGGTGATTGACCCTGACCAGAACTGGCATCACTGCGATTGCGATTACGTCTCGTTTCTCGGTGGGGTGTCGGACCGTGAGACGCATTAGTTGGAGGTGGCCTTGGCTGTGGTGGTGGTGGTGGTGGTGGTGGTGGATGGGCGTGAACGGTGTTCGGCTTTGGGCGCGGACGATCATTAAAAAGGAAGAAATTACAGATAAACGCAAAGCGTACCGATCCACCGTATTTTGCATTCTCAACGAAGACGGGGTCCCCTCCCCTTAACTTCTTGGCGGGGGGTAGGCCCCCTGAGGAATGGGACGGACCATCGAGGCTATCGGCACGAGGGCGGACACGACTACCGGGCTGGGGAGGGACAGAGAAGGATGCGACGGGAGACGAGATGGAACCTGATGGGGGGACTAACGCGGTGGGGGTTTGATGGAGGGAAGGAGGTTTACTGTGTGCAATATTGGCCATGGGTGGCGGCTGTCGATGGTGGTGGTGAGTGCGCGATCGATTGTTGGGGGGCATTGACTCGTGAGGGAGGTAGGCGGGAGGGGGGAAATGACCTGCATTGGGGAAAGGGAGCTCTGGAAGGTGGAGGGCTAGCTGCTCTGGCGTAATCTCAACAAGTTTACCTCCCTCCTATTGAAACCTTCCCGAGCATCCCTGATTCTGAATTCGCAATCCGTTCGAGTTTGTTCTCGCAGTCAATTAATCGCTTCACAGCCGACTGTGAAAGAGCCTCGGGTGACGGGGGGAGGTGGAACTCTGGGGTGAGTTCTGGGTCAGACCGACCATACGCTCGTACTTTTCCGCGTTCCTTCTTGCGATGGCCAACTCTCGCTTCAAGTTTTCATTCTCCTGTAGATCGGTTTCAAACAGTGGTGTAGGGCAAAGGTCGTTGCCAATGAACACTGTGCTTAGGTCAAGACTATCATGGTACACCCCGTCCTCTACCACGACCGCGGAATCCTTCTCCACCCCTCGATGGTGGGACATATACACCCCTCCCTCCAGCAAATCCACCCCGTCCACCTAATATATTAGGGTTACCACCACGGCCAGCACCTCCTCTCGGGCCAAGACCACGTAGCCCTCCATGACCGCGATAATTTGGAACGTTGTCACTGAGTGTTTGAGATTCCTCAATACGATTTGCCCGATGGTTAGGGGAAGATCCAGAACCCACCTCGGTAAGAGTGTTCCACTCCCGCGGCCATTCATGAAGTCACCACGGCCACGACGAGGGTTTGCCATTACAGGGCTGTGTGACATGGCCAAGGAGGAATTAAACTCGTTGCTCCACGTATCGTGAATGAAAATCTGACCCTTGGTTTACAGGCAGTTTCCACACTGACTGTGGTGGCCGTTGGACAGCCCCATGGTGTGGACCACCGTTTGGATGCGATTGCTGTGGTTTCAATGGGGTGACCATCTGAGGATTGCTGAGATTCAAACAGGAGTGGAATTCAACCGTGGCCCCTCGATACTGGGAACACCTGGAATGTAAGGTTAGTCGATGGTTTCCCTGTCGAAAAATTTGGATACCGTATACCTATCCCCTAATGTTGACCCTGACATGAGCGAAACATCCCAAACCACATCAAGCGTCTTCGGATTGATTCCAATGATCACGCCCTTAATCGACAGAGGAACCGACCCGGAATCCTTGACCATCACAACCCTGTCCCCAATATCAAACCACTGATCTTGTAAACGGCATACCGCATGTGCAGGTTTGAGAACTCCCTGACGCGGGATGCCGTTCACCACTGTATTCTTCACCTGCGCACGTCCCTCTGACAGCTGGTCGATCAGTTCCTCGATTTTCTTGACGGTTTCCTACCATCAAGATTCAAACACCCAAACCGGAACAAGACTTATTTACAATCTTACCTTCCCAACCTTGTCGCAATCTAAAGGTACGGCCTCGAAATCTCGAACTCCTTTTGCCACGAGCCAGGCCATGAGCTCCTTGATTCTCGCATCAGAGGCTGGACCAGGGAACACCTCGGATAACTTGAGGAAATCTAAGGCCAAAAAGTTCAAAAAACCCACAGAATGCGTCCGAGCAACGGCAATTCACCGTTTCCATCTTTCTCAAGGTGCCTCATGACCTCAGGGAATTTTTCCTACACAGGCAGGGGATGAGAAAGCCAGCCCACAAGGTGTTGGCATCGGTTACCTTATATTCCTTAATAAGAGCCACAGTTGTCTGGCTAAACTCCCAATACCGGTCTGTCTTGCGTGAGTAATCAATAACCTTCCGGGCCTTCGCCTCAAATTTGATGCTCAACCCGAGGTTGACATTTCTCGAACGATCCCCATCCACTGCCATGACCCTGGAAGTGACCTTCGAAACCACTCTCGACGAGAGTCCAACGATCTTTGCAACTTCGAAGGAAGGGTAATACCTCACGCCAGCCTGGTCCCTAATGAGCCATTTGAACTGTTCGTTTCCGTCCCTGTCTTGTGCAAAGTACTGGGGCCGGATACGTTATGACCGACTTCCGATCCGCAAGTACAGGAAGCCACTCACCGCGAGGGTGACCGATAGCGCCGTATCTGTCACCTCCGAAATCTGTGCGGTGGTACCATATGCGCCTTCTCCCAAGAAGAACACTTTTGTGCCGACGGGGAACTCCTCGCTAAGGAGTGGTGGTGCCCTTTCGATGTAACGGGGATCTTCGGATGCGACACTTGTGACCACCATCTGTACCGCCTGTTCCACCTCCTTGTCATACTCCCTTACGAAAGCACCGCTGTCCAAAGTTTTCATCCCTGACCAGTGTTCAATATTCCAACATTCAGAGGGGAATGTCGTCCGACAAACCTTTAAGGGGCACAACGTGTACCAGAACATCAATATCACCCGTAATGACTCCGCATCGTTTCGAGTAATATGTCTCGATCTTTTCCGATTTCGACTTCCATAAGCCAATCCCATGGAGAGGGTGAGGACTCCGCATAACCTTGTTGGGCTTGCCTTGGACCGCCTCCGTTTTCTCGTATTTGAACGAGGAGTCTGAGACCGCAGTGACTTTTCCCTCTTGCAAGAATGGCCACCCGATGAAGACTCGTTGTCCGACCATCTCTTCCGCAACCTCTTGAGCTTTCTTACCTTCGTGAGGGTTCTTGACGTGGATGACCATCGATTCGTTCCGGCTTTCAGATCCGTGGATGTTGACCCCTTGATACCCAAGCGTCGCGTGATGGTGAATTGTCTTAAGAGAGTGGAATCCAGTCAACGATTCAACACCAAGGAGGACGCCGTCGCATAGGCCTTGCACTAGATGTAGGCCGTCCAAAATCGGGAGATCGTAGGGTTCCATAAGGCACTGGCACCGATACAACGTGGGGAAGGATCCGGAGAGAGGGAAGGGGTACACGGTTGGAGGCCCAGGACGAAAGGAGAAAGACAAACTCGTTCCGAAGGTATTTCTTCTTTGTTCTTCCTCAGTGAGTCCACGCTCTTTACCTTGACAGTAGGTTAGCGGCGAGTGAAAGTTGAGACAACAGAAGACAACACACGCTCCATGGCTTGCAATAATCGTTCCTCGTCAATGAAAGGAATCTTGACAACAGCTTCCCACTCATATTTCTTCCCGTTCAAATCTGTTTCAAAATCCCTCGGGTAGAAGTCGGAGATCGTAGAGACATAGGACATGAGAGGCTGTAGCAAAGGATATAGCACTTCCCCCACGAGAAAAATATATCGTGCTTACACGGTAGGGCGGCGGAATGAGCTCCTTGCTGGCCTCTGGTAGAACAGCCATCAGCTGTTCAAACGGACGGAATGGCTTTCCCAACTCAAACTGGAACGCCATCTTGTCTACTCCAACAAAGTCTTTTTTGCGAGCGTGAGAACACTAGGACAAGGTAGGGTCCAGGGAGCGGCACATACCTGATATCCGTGGGGCATAATGGTAGTTATAGAACCACCCCCACGAGCACACCCCACCGTAGTAATAATGCATCACCCACTGCATGCCCTCAATATAACGGAAGATCAACGTGTTCATCTGACCGGGGTCATCGTACAATGTCCTGAGCTTATTCTAAACGGATTGTTAGATGGCGTGTCCAATGAATGAGAATGGTGCCAAACCCAATAGTATGCTCGTTTCCATTCGTCCATCTTCTGTTTCAGTCTGACCTCCTCCTGCGAGGCACAGTCATCCTCGGCGTTTTCTATTAGTTCCTCCGCATTGTCGTATCTTCGCAACACGCGATCAACCACGGCCGCGGCTTCCGCCTCATCTTGGGAGTCGCTCTCGCTGTCTTTATCATCCAGGGGTGACTCCAACGCTCCCGGGAAACGTAGTACTACAAGATTTTGGTCCTCGTCATCGTACTCGTCCCAAGAGAGTGTAAGGTGCAGATCCTGAGCGAGATTGGTAAGGAATGTTCGCCCCCCAGTTGAGAACACGTTTGTCATAGAGAACTCGGCGTCCCCTAGCTCCGACGATGATATTGAACGGTTTTTAAGCACGAATGCCTTGACCTGATTGAAAATCACCCTCTGTGAAGGCGTCATCGCTGGGTAGATGAGGATGAGTGGGACAGGAGAGGGGTGGAAACACAACCAACCGACTGTGGAGCTGGTGCTTTGAACGGGCTGCGGCTGCTTGGAATGGTTCCCTTTGATCGAGTTGGTATCAGAATAGTCGTACTCGCGGCGGTAAATTTCCCGTTCCCATTCCTGCATTCGATCGATGAGTACCTGCAGACGCACAGTGTTGATAGTACCGCTCTCGTTGAGATACCCGTCTGGACAATAGTCAAGAAAAATCCTATCGAACCCAAAGATTACAGGTTAACACACCCAATGACGGGAGGACCTTCTTGTAAATCTCAAAAAGGCGCTCCAGTCCGTTCCCGCGAATGTGAACATCTGGAAGGTGGGGGAGGAAGTCGTTGCCGATGAAGACTGCAAGTAGGACGAAGTCGTCGATGATTCGTTCTAAGTTGTAGTCGAACGGTAGAATGGGCTCGATTTCGTGAAACTCAAGGTCAAGATATTCCCTCAACAGCGTCAGGTGAAGAAGGTAGAAATTGATCGATTCTAAACTGGAAGATTTGTAAGTGACCGGAATCAGTCTGACGAACGAAGATTTACCCGGCGTTGTGTTTCCTCCTAGCGGGACCGAACTTGACTTCTTCACGCAACAAACAAAAGTGAGGATCGTGGCTCAGAAGTCCCAACATGATGAGGTCGGCATCCAGACCATATAAACAATGTCGAACGTTGGGGTTGCAGTCTGGTTGCGCCCGGGACTTGCGAATGTACTCCATGATTTTGTGCTCCCCCTCCCCCGGCACGTCGTGGCCGGAGAGGATCACTTGGCATTCCCGCCAATTCGAATCTTCACTAATCTTCTTGTTTACAAAATATTTGAGTTGTTCGGAGAGCTTCGCCATGAACACGGTGCCTATTGGAGTCAGATCCGAGGAGGGGAAACGCGAGGGTGTGCACACACCGGGGGTAATACAATTACTATCGAACGCCTTCTCTTTTGGTAGCGTTTCCCCCTTTCTCTCAGCCCCCTCCCTGACTTCTTTCGCCTCCTTGGCTGTTCTGAACCGTCGACTCCGTTGCTGGTTCATTTTCGCACGCGGGGCAACCCCATCGACAGCCATGAAAAACAACTTCTTCGGTTTGATCTTTCCAAACAAGTGATCCGCGTAAGAGAATATCGAGGCAAAAATCTGCTCCTCTGATAATCTGAAGTGCGCGTCCCCGTCCTCAGGATGTGAGCCTGAGTGGAGTCGTCGTCAGTTCATGAGGAACTTGGGATGGGGGCGCACAGTTATGGATGATTCCATTAAAGTCGATGTAGAGGTTGTCTGATGATGTGCATGAGATGCTGTAGATCTGTGGATGCTAGGCGAACAAACCGAACTCTGGAATATTGTTCTCTTCGATCAGCTGCGAGGTCAAAGGATATCGCTCCCTATGTCCTCCTTGATAAATAACGATCAGCATTCAATCAATGAAACTCACGAGATGTATCTAAAGAACTAGCCACATCTAACTCAGTTCAAGGGATTCGAAAAGGCTTGTTCCTAGGACATACCTTGGGAACTCCTAAACCAAGGGGACGTTGTATCAGCAGGGGGTGTCAAGAATTCCAGGAGCACGTACCCATGGTTGAGGAGACCGAGAGAGGTGCAATGGGGTGGAAAGTGTGGCTGGCGCACCGGCACGGATTGGGGCGGTCCGAAAGTGTCCCTTATTTACGTTTATTTGTCCCAGCCAAAGTCGAGCGCCCAAGCCGGGGGTCTGGTTCGTGAACTTTAGGATGTCACCCCTGCTCTTCAAGGGGACCGGGGTGGACTGTAATACAATAGGAGAATGAACGGTGGAAAAAAGAGCGGCGATCTCCCATAGAACGTGAGTCTCCACAGGGTAAGAATCATACCTGCATCCCACAAGAAACCGTGGCCGAGGTGCCGACCGCTGGGTTCGCCATGGAAAACGCGGAGCGTATTCCTAACCTGGGGTACAATCTTCTCAACCTGTCACAATCACGGTGAAGAGATATTACCCACTGCCAAGGAATGGTAGAAGTTATACCGCTTCCACCTTACTATGTTTCCTATGAACCGCAATCAGGAGAAGGGTTCGTTGAACATTCGGTAATTGTGGCATTCTCGAGGATCCCGCCAACTACGAACGCGTTTGTTGATCCACGTATGCCGACAAGCCTGGGGCAGGGTCCATTCAACAATGGGTAGGAATAGAGGCGCTGTGGGAAAAGCGCCGAGAAGAGACGGATTCGCGGCATACCGGCGGACTCCCTCGACATCTCCTTGCACGTTCAAGGTCGCTGATGATGAACGCACAAACGTGGCCCAAACGTGGCCGCTCAAGCAGCCCACAGGCCAACATTGAAGCCTCCAACCTATCTATCATCAAGCCCTCCCGGCCCCCTCTTGAATTTCCGGGGTTCAATGTCGTAGAGCACGACGGCGAGTTGGGATCCATGCGCATCAAGAGTACGAATTCGAGTTTTGATGGTAATGGAAGGGGGTGCCGCACTCGTTCTTGTTTCGACGGCGTTAGAGGTGCCAGAGCCAACGCACAGCTGGTGACGTTCAGGTTGGACCTGCGCCGCGTACGTGGAGGGTGGCCCGAGGAAAACCGATCATGTTAGCCTACCGGTAAAATGGCTGAATACGGGTCAGGCCCCAGAGCACGAGTCTAGATTCCATCGTCTACGTCCAAAGATTCAGGTGAGGATAGGCGCAATGATAGGTCCTTGGTCATATAACATATAGCGAGAAGCCCTTATACAATACTGTAGTGTCGGTAAAATATGCACACAACGGACTACCATACTTCCTCCTCCTCTTCCTCTCTAAGCACCTGAAGCACCCACTCCTGATCAACAAATTGCGGGTTAACCTTGGGACGCGGTCGATAGACGCTTACAACAGGGTGGATGAACACCGAGTTCAATTCGACGAGACCCCGATTCAGAGCCTCTCCGCCTCCCCAGGTAATATCTCCAGACATCAAACCGCCAATGCCAAGAAGCCCTGTGCGCGTACGGGTGGAATTCCAGTTGAGTGTTCCTGTCCTATTCTGTCCGCTTGGATCGTCAATGAAGCCCCTGATCCCAATCGGGGGCAGATTTACGCCCGAGGAAGAAAAAAATCTGCCCTCGAATGTCCGGGGGAGGGACACCTCGATTGGAGAGGTAATCGTCTTCGAGGCAACTGTAAGACTAGAGTTGAGGGGAGCTTCATGAAATTTGACATTGATGGGAGAGGTGTAGGAGCGGGTGTCAACGAGGAAGGAACCTCCGGAGGTGTTCCTCCCGAAGTCCTCAGGGTCAAGAGCGAAGAGGGAGAGATTGGTATCAATCTCCCCCTTTTTCGAGGTTACTGAAACCGCAGTTGGTTTGTTGTGGTTTGTTGGGGCAGCATTGAGCATCGTGATGTTGGTTATAATGGGTTCTGTGGATGTCCTAAGCGACAAGAAATCGGAAACCGTGAAGTTGCCAATGATGCCGCCCTTCAGAGACCGGAATTCCGCTTTCTCCACCTTGATATCCTGTTGACTTGTGTGAGAGTTCTGGATAGCCAGTCCGGTTCAACCAAAAAAACCTACGGCAGCTCTGAGAAACCCGTTGTTGGAGCTTACGGATAACAGTCGCGGCTTGAGGCTGATCTCGTCGAAATTTACCTGCACATTGGGGACAGAAACTACCATCCGGTCCATCTCGAAACCGTGAGCGAACTTGGGCAGATGAATGGTGATCCGGGTGGTCAATCCACTCCGTTCATCGATGCGTTCTGGAGTCTAAACTCCACGCAATCAGCAGGGCACAATTTGATGAAGTAACACTCACAAATATTCCTACTCCCGTACCTTCTACCCCATCCAACACACAAAATTCGGCTTTTCCAAACACACGGTCCCGAGATTCGACGCGAAGATCGACGAATGCCTCGTTCTCCAACATCTCATCCGCAACAAATGTGACATGACCATCCGCAGCACCCTCTACCAAGACGTGAAAGCCGCTCTTGCTCAGCGGGACAGTGATGTTGGAACGTGTGGACCAAACACGCCGGAATTTCTTTAGGGTTTCGCGAGACCACTGTTGCGAATGACGACCACAACTTGCGGGGATGTCCTGCTTGAGTTAAAACGAAGGAAGACACGGCAAGGACGAGAAACGACGGACCTGGTGAGAAAGGTCGTGAAGGTAAACGCTGAAGTCATATCCGTGGCGAATGAAGGACAGGCCAGAGTCCACGAAGGTGGAGAGGACATAAGAGACCAGTCCGATGGCGATCAAGAAAGTTCCGAACTTGAGGGCCTTCTCACATCGTCGTTTTGTGAGCGCGGCTGTGCTGAGTTTCTCGAGAGCGAGTTCGGGGTCGTTCAACTCCAATCCGTTCTTTCGCGCCGAGGCAAACATGTAGTTGTGGTGATGCTCATCTGGGTCGCCTGCGGAGCGGTCACTTTAGCACAGCGGCGATCACGTGAGGTTTAGTGGGTCTAGGATCCTGGTCGCTACCAAAGAGTCTGAGATCCTCCGTCTACCCCTTGGGGTGCAGCTATTGGTTGTCGAGAGTTCGTGCGGCAAATTGCCTCGAATCCCAACGGAACAGGAATTTGGGTGCGAATAAACGGGGCTAGCGACACCTACGACCCGACCCTCGAACTCTGCTCCGGAGCTCCTTCCATCGATCCCGCTCCCGCGCGCCGAATGACTTCGTATCTCACCCTATTCGTAACCCTTTGAAAGGCGAACTATGCCTTACTACTGCTGTTTCTGAGGCAAATATGGTTCGATCTGTGCACATCCTTTGGTTCGTTGCATGATTCCTTCTCCACACGCAAATCGGCGGAAGGGATGATCTGGTCCAACCACTTTGTTCTGATATCCTCCGTCTTCCTCTCCAAACTTTGCCAGGCCTGACATCTCCCTACCCCCTCGCGTTCTTCTCCCTCCTACCATTTTTCTGGGCCCACGTTGTTCGAACACAAAAGTTATTTGCCGTGTGTACGGGAGAATACAGATGGGCGAGTGACCTACCCCGAGTTATTGACCATTCAGTTTGCAGGACCATAGGCGTTCAATATTCAATTCCAAAGGCCAATTCCCACACGATATGACGACATGGTTAGTGGCAATCTGTTGGGGAACCAGCACGCCTGTCCGTTGGAATGGTGGTCATTAACCGAACTGAGGAATGCTCGAAAGGTTGTACCACTTATGTTCTCCCCTCTGGCACATAATATTGGGGTCTATGAAGTGGCTACGACACACAGTGCATCTGTAGTACCGTCACCTGGGGGCGTTTTTCCACTTGCGGGACTTGTCAAAATGAAACTGCGATTGCGCGTGTCACACTCCTCAGGCCTCCCTTCGTGGATCTGAAGACGTCCCGATCTGCGTAGGGGCGTATAACTGCTCGATCGCGACCGTTGGACGGTGTGGACGAATCGCCGTCCAAGGCATCACAACCACTCCTGGCGTTTATGGTTCATCCGTTCATCTAGCTTTCCGTTCAGCATCCTTCAACAAGCTATTGTCCCACATTGGGCATACCCAACCGTCGGGGTCCGTGCGTGCCTTCAAATCAGCTCAGATTGTTCCTGGTGATCCCTCTCCAGGAGGACGGCCGTTGGAACGAACCCGCGGCCCAGGCGGACACACGTACGGGCAATATCGTTTGTGATACTCTAGATCTGCATCTAAAAATGAACTTAGGGAACCCGCCCCCTCATTCCCACCACACTCCGGTCGGCGCCATCGTCGGTTGTAGGTCCACCTAACTCCCCCCGCCCCTGTTTCCATCGCTTTGACTGTATGGTTTTGTTATACCTTGCAACTCTTTCGGTAGGTGTTATTGGTGGGCTTGTGGCGTCAATGATAGCGGTCGCTCTGTTCGTGGCATTACTCCGTAGACTCCGTCGTGGGGGTGGAAAGAGGCCACCATCCACTGCACGAACCAGAGGGGGCATTCCCTTACAAGCCTGAAGGTATCACTGTGCAACCCATTACTGCCCCCAGCTTCACCCCTGATCATTCGATGCGCCGGAGGTTATATGTAAGCCACCAGAGCTTTTGTTTTGTTTTGCGTTTGATTGACAATCCCGTCTTCACTTAACCATTGTTTGGATTCGTCCGATCCATCCACATTCCGTCCCCCGTTGAACTACGAACAGTCGGGGCGTGGTATACACCAGCACGCTGGAGAATCCTGGAAACTACCGCACTGTCATATACTCACCTGTGAACTGACCCACGGGTCTTTCATGAACGATCAAGATTTCCTGTCGCTCCACCTTTTTCTTCCCTTTTCCTTGTCTGTTTCCGTTCGGAAGTCTACGAGTTCAACCGTGCACTTAGCCCCACATACCGTATCCAGTTGGGGTGTTCCACCTTCACTTGTTTCGTTTTTCCTGCCGACCAATTGGTTTTAGTTTTCCCGCTAGGATTGTTTCTCATGTACTAGGAAACACCACCACCAGGTTTACCGAGCGGTGTAATAACGCCTGAGGCCGTCCCGCATCTTAGTTGAATGGTTTAGTAACCGCGAGGGACAAACTTCCATATGGTCCCCCGTGACAGACGATGACATACCCCACCCGCGCACACTTCTGGTGGGAATACCTGGACAGTTGTTCACACCCCCCTAAGCGTGTAGGCACCATGATCACTCAACCGGAGACGGAGAAATACACGATCATAGCCGTTTGCTTGGACGTCGTAGAAAGTACATTTGCATTCGACCGGGTACGCCTTCGCAAAATTTAGTGTACACACACAACAGGTGTGGTCCCCAAGACGAGTTGAGTACAGAAATAACAGGTGACTGGCGCCGTAGCTAGATATGTCTCTAAACATCGTGGAAGGGTGCCAGCCACCGAGATCTGTGTTGCCCGCGACACGACAGAGTGGTCGTAATCTCTGCATCTTACTTAAAAACCCCCGGACACTCGTTTCTAACCTTACGGAAAGTCACCCAACATCCCTGGCCACCCTGAAAGCACGTGCAACCTACAAAGAACACCAGAGCGTATAAATAGCTCACAGTGGCACGATACTTCGGTACCTTATTCACTCCGCATCGGGTTGAAGCTGTGGCATCAGGAACACTCCCGCCAACCCAGGGGTTCTTGGATCTATGAACCCTCGAGTTGGCGTCAGTTACAGATGTTTCTACGTCTGTGCCAACTCGAGTGGTCCCGGTGGTATGCAAGACTAAGCCAGGTTCCCAAAACGCAACATAAACCGGCATTCCACACTCCCAAAGAGTAGCTTGGAACTTGTTGACTTCGGCGCACAGTGAACCGAGGGCAAGAGCCAGGAAGGAACGGTCCTACGGAGAGTACGATCTTGGTCGTGCCCTCCATCGTTCTGGGAAACGTTCCAATAACTGTGGGACCGAAAGTGCACGCGAACGATCACGAACCTCTAACTTCCACAGATCAGGACGTGTTGCATGGTACTCCGCCACCGCCGGACAAAATCCCTCCCAGTACCGACACTGTTTGCAGCGAAAGAATGCGCGGGGGTTAGGACTCGTAGTAGTCCTTCTAGTGCAAGCTGCTGAGCCTATCTGGGGTGCCGAAGGTCGTACCGGTGAGGGGCAAAAACCAGACGCAAGAGAGGTAGAATCCTGAACACGAAGAAAAAATATCCTCCCCGTCCCTCGTGAGTTGTGCTCTAGGCACGAATACCCATCGTAATGGCGAAGCGTCAGTCAAATTACGTCTGAATCCCGCAACCTCCTGAACGCCAACCAATCGACCAGCCGATACGTCCAAAAGCTCCACCAGTACAGTGTTCGTCTCGTATGGGTGGGAGGGGGCATCACTTTACAGGTTGAACATCCCCAGCTAACAACCCCCGTGTGGCCAGGTGAAAAATGACACGTTGACAACGCAAGTTGAAAAAGGCCAATGAGGAAGTCCAAATAATTCGCCGTGATCCCTGTATACTTAGGCTCGGATGACCGGATAGCGATGTTGGGGGTGACAGGGTTCGGGGACTTGCCTTTTCACATATGGAATGAAAGCGCATGCACGAATTTGGCTTACGCTCAAAGCTTGGACGGCAGTGTGGAGAAGACCTGATGACGACCCCTTGAAGGGACCGAAAAAATCAGCGCAAATGCCAAGGCCAACGGTTTCGTCACAGCTTCAGCTAGGGGATAGCCCCATCACGCATGACCCAATTTTGCGAAGAGCAAGGTTCGATCGCGGTGGCCCTGGCGAAATACCGGGACCACAAACCCTAGGACAATCCGCGATGTTTGTTCGCGTACCTCCAGGGCCTCCATTGTCAGCCACTTGAACGAGCCCACGATTCTCACGGCTTTGCTACTTGTTTGGTGTGGCAGGAAGCCGAATACGAGACAGTGACGGAACCATGCTCGATGTTCCCCCAGGCGCGGCTTGAGAGTGAACCACGGTGATCTTGGAAGCAAGTGTGGGCTTGTGCATGGAGATGAAGGGAACATCTGTGGTGGATGAGGTACGCGGAGATTGTCATAGTTCATCGGGATTTTCGTTCGGAGGAAACGATGATAATATAGAGGATTCCAATCTTATAGAACTAACGCACAAGAAAGATCAGTAAAGGCTCGATAAGACTTCTGTGAGGGAAGGGGAATCAGGTAAGCGATGCGTTTCAACAAGTCACTAGGCCCATCCCTCATTGTACGGGAGGGACTTTGGTGTAGGTCGAGAGACATTCGTGTCCGCCCATCGGAAATTTTCATCAAAGGACAAAAGACATAGGAACACTCACTGTACGCTACGCAACACGATGACCTCATGCCACACATGTCCTAAAGGATATCGATGAGTTAGCTGGAAGAACATGACGAGGAAATGAAAACGAAGAAGGAAAAGGCTCAGACAAGGCTGAAATTTGATTCATATTTGTCCACACGATTGATTCGGAATGTGGTAAAGTATGGTTCGAAGAAATCATCACAGGAAACACTTCGAGCCGGGGGACTCACCCAAGTTCACTCTTTAGAGTGCGGTGGATGCAAGTGGGAAAGAAAAAAGAGGCAGATCGGAGTTTTCGGAAGGTGGTGGATTGATCTCGAGTCTTCCACCGCGTTCTTGTGTGCATCTTACTTACTCGTTGCATGTCCGTCTCAAAACTTACGCACCACCTCTTCCTCCATCCCTCATCTCATCTCTTCAACCAGGCGAATGGATAGTCTACTCCGCTGGTCAATCGAACACTCCACGCCTGGGAGCGCAGACGCTCCTCCCCCGGCGCGAAAAGATCTCGACCCAGGGATAATCGACCATATTCTCGGCAAACCGGACGCTGTATTGATGAAAGAGGCCCTCGAAGTCGCTCTCAATGAGGACCGGGATGAGGATGCCCGAACACAAGCTCTCGACGATCTCGAAATGCTGGTCGAACACATCGATAACGCAAATGGTACGCATATATGTGTTGCATTGTTTCATCGATACAGACTTGGTTTTAGACCTTGTAAAGCTGAAGATGTGGGGTCCATTGCAATCCCTCTTGACGTCCCAAAGCTCGTCCGATGAGATCAAGGCCCAGACCCTTTGGATTATAGGTACCGCCGTCCAAAACAACCCTTCCGCTCAAAACTCTGTACGCATTTTGTCATGACATACAGAGAACTCGCGGGTTAAATCTAATCTACGCTAGTACCTCGCCCTCGACCCGGTACCGGTAGTGCTATCGTTCCTCTCGCCGGTGGCCCAATCTGCCCAACTTAGGTCGAAGGCTGTGTACGCGCTGTCTGGTCTTTGCAAACACAACTCCAGGGCAGTGAAACAGTTAGACGAATCGGGAGGCTGGGGAGCCCTGTCAACCGCACTTGAAGGTCGGGGCCTTTACTTCTTTTCCGCTCGTATTATATTGACCCATCGAGGTCGGAGCAGACTCGAACATTACCGTTCGACGAAAGGCCGCATTTCTGCTGAACACGTTACTGATTCAGAGCGACTCTGAACAACCAGATGCGCCTTCGAATCTACGAACACCCGGATCCCCATCTGCGCCGGTTCACCCGAATTCACACGCGTCGATGGTCAGTGACCCCTCTTCAACAATGACGTCGCAGTTCGCGGTGAAAGCTTTGGAGGAACGTGGCCTGCTACATGCCCTCATCAGAGCATTGACCGCTCCGGTTCCCTATGGCCAAGACGGAGAATTAGAGGGCGATGCGGACTTTGAAGAAAATATTCTCCGGTGAGTGTTCGGACCATACGACCCCCGCCGCTTACAGTATATCTGATAGCCTCGTGCTTAGGGCGATGTTGTCCTATCTAGCAGCCCGCGCTGGCAGCTTCCCCCGTGGACTCATCAAAGACACTGACCTGGGTGCTTTGAAAAACTTTATAAGCCAGCATCCAAGCCTCAGCGAGCGGTGTGGGGTTATGGAGGACGAGATGGATGTCCTGCGGAAGGCGGTAGAGGGTGCTTAGGGCGGTTGGATAGAGCGTAGCGCGGTTTTGTACTAATTTAACTAAATGGGAGACTGACCGCACTGCATCCAAGAATGCGATTAGCGGGGCTGTCTCGGGTGATTTTCGGTTGTAAATTATGTTATCTCGTGAAGCATGCCACACTTCATTTGACCAGGAGGGAAAGGTAAGCCCAGCTGATGATGGCGAACAATCTGCAAAATCGCGCTAGTCGAGGGGGCTGTCAACCCACACCCGCCTTTCTTTTCTCCCATTACCGTCGTCCTCGTTGTCGATGGCCGCACTGTACCTCCATCACGCTCTTTTCACTCCCGAGCCGCCCCTCCTTCCGCAGAGGAACCCAAACTCAGACGCAGAGCCATTGTCTAGCCCGCCCGCACTGATTGTGCGAAACACGGCATCAATTTCCACGCTGACTCTCCGTGCGTCCGACATCTCCAAGGTTTCCCACAACTCCGAACCTCTCCTCGATCCTGCCCCGCCAGAGGCTACCACCGCATTTTTGGATATCCCAATAACCTCTCTCAGAGACCCAGACCACCCCCCAGATCCTGGGTCGGGGTGGCTAAACGGTCCACGTTTGGAACGCGATCTCTTGAGAGCATCAAACGGGAGGTGGCAGTTGCGCGGCATTTGGCGCCGTCTGAGACGTCTCAAGCTGTTATACGCTCTCTCTTTCACCGTAATAGGTGCGGCGCGCCCAATTTATCTGGATTCAGTCCGCTGAAAACCACTCACAGCCGTCTGGGCGATTTACAACACCATTCGATACTTCCTATCATTCCCCAACTTCTTCTCTCGACAGAGGCAAATAATCTCCCTTTGCCTGGGCACCTCTACGATTCTCTGTGTCGCCGTTCTCATCTCATCCCTTCTCCTTGCCATCTTGAACCCTTACGCCCATGAAGACCCCTCGAGCGTAATCGAATACACACGAGGCCTCATCTTGCCTTATTTGGCTTCATTTCTCCTCCTCACGCCAGCCGTCGCCAACCTCGTCCTCGTGGTCGCCTGGAGGACTTCCGATGACCCCCAGACGGCGTTACGCGGTCGATGCCGCTGGGATATCGATGTCGTCTGGTCCGGTGTCGGTCTCGTCTGTGGCAGGTCCCCTTCGTTTGCCAACTGGCTCAGTGGTGCAGTTTTGCGCCTTTGCATCACCGGCCTGGTCCTAGTACGTCCGTCAGAAAATCAATCTGCCCATTTTGTCCTGTGTTCCTTATCCATGTCTGCTGTGCTGACATATCGTCTCCCTTTCAGGTAACCCACCACGTTGTGCTGTACAAATACCGTACGGTCTGTCAAGATGCTGAGATCATCGACAGAGGACCCTACACTCGGTTCCCAAAGTCAACGTACGTGGACAGACGCAAATCCGTTACGACCGCTGGGAGCGGGGGAACAAGAACGTCTCTACCTCAGAGCTTCGCTGACCAGGTTGAACCCATCAGCCCCCCACCTAACGTCCATACCCACGCCGAACCATCACATCGCACCCAACCGAGTATCAGCGACGAAACCGCCCATATGATATCGAGGATACCAACCCATGGCGAAACGGGGATACCAGAAGGCATCGACCCACTGTCGTTCTCCCCCTCTAGGCCTGATGCTACGAGTGCAGGGTCAAACTCTTCCCATCACGGAGATGCTGATCTGCACAACTTTGTGAGCCGATTCAGAAGTGTGGTACATCAAGCCGCAAGGGACACGGCGGAGGGTTTGGGCTACACGTCACCGGAAAGCTCAGAAGAGGAGGGCCGGGTTTACTTGGATGGCGACCAACACGAGTTCGACCCCTACGCCGAAGGGAACCTCCTATACGATGCGAACGGCCGTCCGGTTGAAGTTTCCGTTAACCCCTCCCAAGTGCAAGTATTCGGAAAGATGGTCCATCGCATGCCGACGATCACCTCAGTTGGTTCCGGTGAACGATCATCCCGAGCACCGAGTCGAGCGTATAGCGGCCACCCTCTGCCGGGAGAGAGGTCGTTGCCGAGTTCAAAGTCAAATACTGTCGAGAACGATGTTGCCGGACAACCGCTTTCGCGCCAAGGCGTTCACTGAGAATGGACAGAGAGGGCTTTTTCTTTCTTGATCGGACAATGTGTATACATTATCATCGCGACGTATTTCGTTGCTACCTATACTACTCACACCCTAGGAATTGTACTAGCCCCAAAAGACAACGGTATATAACCAGACGAGTCCCCAGGAGGCAGCAAGTCGATGACGATTTTACCTCTTCCTCTTCTTTCGTGAACCGTCCCCCAGGACATCGATAAGTTGCGTGGAACCGCTAGAACCGCCTATTGTCCGTTTCTTTTGTTCAGTCTGGGCTCGAGCGCCTTCAACGATGGGGAAAACGGAAGTCTTTCTCGGGAGCTGTGACTCGTCTGGGGGCGCGTCTACGCCAGTGGGCTTGACGAAACCTGCTCGATCCCTGGCGGCGCGCCTCGTTGATCCGAGATCAACGCCTACATCCGCGTCCTGGTAGATTAAGCTACTGGCGGGAAGAGTGGCCGTCTTACCCGGATGCCTTGAAGCGGAGGAAGTCGCCGAAGGTGAGGACTTGAAGCCCGAGATAGACACTGGTTTTTTCTCCCTCTTGGACTTGATCACAGTATCATCACGATGGTTGTGACCAGCGCCAGCCTCTCCCGACACGGAGTCCGACTCGAGTTTGGTAACAGTTGGTGGTGGAGGATCTGATGATTGAGCCGGCTCGGGTTGCTGCGAAGATGTTGAATGAAAGTGGGGATTAGTCGCATGATCGCACGCTGCGGAGTAGAAAAAAAGTGAAACAGACCGGAATAACTTCCTTGCCCATGACAAACGATCGTCTGCCGTTGAATGAAGGCGATACCTTGTCCTCAGTGTGGAAGAGAAACGGCAGGTACGATGACTCAGAAACCGCAGTCCTGTGTCGTGTGTGCATGTGTCGATTGATGTAACTTGACAGTCGCGATGAGGAGGATGACGCCTTACGATTTGGAATTGGTCGCTGCGGCACCAGCTGAGGTCCACGCATTCCGCACGTTTTGTGGGACATGCCATTCAGCATCATCGACTAGGGTCGCTTGGTCGGGCTTCACCTCAGAGTTGTCTTTGGCTCGTTGAGCGTTTTGCATGAAACGCAGACTGAGCGTGCCATTGCTCAGTGTTTTTGACATCACGGAAGAGGATGAGGTTGGCTGATCGCCGATCGCACCACCAATCGCCTGTCCACCTTGCCTGTGACGAGCAGCCGCATAACCGACCGAGAGTTGCGTTGTCCGGCAGTCAAGTAGCCATTTACGCCGCCGGCCTGCCGCCCCGGGAATCCCACCCCGAGAGGTTCCACAGTGTTCTGCAACGTTGTCCCGCACGAGGTGCATGCTCCGGCCGAGTCGAGAGAGCCGTTGTGGCGCAATGGTAGCGCGTCGCTTTCCTAAGGCGAAGGTTGCGAGTTCGATCCTCGTCAGCGGTACGTTTTTCTTTTTTTCTTTTTTCTGTTTGTATGAATGAGACCTCCTGCAATCCGCATGGGAGGCCAGACTTGGGTAACTGGGTCATTAGAACAAATTTACTGATATCTGATGGACTGTGGGACAGCGGTGCAGCGTGATTTATGGGGTAACGAAGGATATGTCTTTACGGTTTCCAAATCCGAGGAGGAATAAGCTGTTCAATATCGATTCGAGTAACCGGTCTGCTGCTGAGGCAGTTCATAGAAAACGAGGGTGGCTGTCGAACGAGTGATTTTTCTGGTTTCACGGAACGTCTTCATTTATCGAACTTACATTAATGTCAAGGTATGGAGACAGCCATCGAGAGAGGATTGCCTCTAACGAAGAGGGGTAGGCTAGAACATCATTCTCCCAGCGCTACGTTGTTCGGAAATGCAGGTCCGAAGTATTCCACCTGCCCTGAAGCATGAGGCTTAAGAGATACGTTTCACGAGACCCACAGGACGCCGGCATCCAGTGTAGCCGGGCCGACGGTCGCGGGAAGGAGAGCGAGTGAATGTGGACCCACAACGAGAGGCGGAGGTGTTCAAAGAGGAGAGAGACGGTGACAAGGAGCCTTTGTTCTGTGGCTTGTGCCCAGAGAAGGTATATGGAATGGAAGATCGTAAGGTTACTGAAACGGGGTGACGAATAAAGAGCATTCCATGAAATCGGTCTATTCCGACGTCATATCGGTGAATGATATGAAATAGGCCGGGAAGGAGAAAAAGAAATATGTCTGTGGCCATGCCGATAAGATGAATCAACCGGGGATGCGATTTGGTTGGGGGACCGATGAACAAGGGTTCCCAATTGCTGCGTCGCGAGGCAGAAAAAGAAAGAGAGAGAGAGAGAGAGCTGACAAGTTGGAGCTGGCTTCCGTTCTTTATGAGCGCCTGATGGGCGAGAGAACTGTATGTGGGCAGGCAGCAACTAATTGTTTGTCGAGGGGAGAGTGTCATAAACCAAGGATGAATGAAGAGGGAGGGGGTTGATGAAAGGCGAGAAACGAACAAGGGCTGGCTTGCTCTCTCACGACCCTCAGGTGGCGGCGGTGCGATCAGATTATGCCCCCAGCGGGAGTGCATATTCCTGGTGACGAGGTGGGGGAAGGGGAAGAGAAAACTTTTGATCCGATATAGGGGCTAACCGCGAGGGTCGTGCGCGGTGCGTTTGGACCGCAACGGGAAGACTCTAGTCCCGTCCGGCAGGTCAAGAGATGTTCACCGCCGCATCCTGTTCATCAAGGCGCGTTTGGGGGGTTCCCAAGCCGCGGTGCGAAATCAGAGCGGACACGTGGGATTAGACCGTTCGATCCTTTAATCTCTTGAATGCCAATTCCTATTAGAAATAAGTGAAACAATCCCGTACGAGTCGGGGCATGTATCCTCCCCGTGTTGGCTGGGCACTGCCACAGCCCTCCGTCCCTTTAAATTCGACCCGTCCCGCACCTAATTCCCTCCCCGACCACCGCAATCCCCCATGATGAGCTCCCAGCAGGTCAGGGTCCGTTTACTCTCTCCCACCCACCTTCTCACCCTCTCCCCAGATCCACCACCACCAACAGCAGCAGCAGCAGCAGCAGCAGCAACAGTACCCTGTCCTCAACCCGGGGGACGAGCAGATTACCCCTAGGCGGACGCCCATGGCCTGCCAATTTTGCAGAGGTCCGCTTCGTCCCTCAGTCTGTCTGTCCGAGTTTGGTGATATTGAAAGACGACCTGATTTAGGGCGAAAGATCAAGTGTGATGGTAGATCCACTTGCGCGAACTGCAATCGCCGTAACATCCCTTGTGTATACGTCCCGGTGTGAGTGTTTTTTGCTTCTGTTCCTCTCTCTCTCTCTCTCTCTCTCACTCACTGTCCCCCCTCAGAGCGGCTCAGGGAAAGTAAGCGGGCACGGTAGTGTCTTAGATGCCTCCATCATCCTCTTTGCTTTCTTGTTTTCTTGCATCCGCACCCATAGTATACAGTATCCACACGCAACCCCATATAATCCGGCTTAATGTGTATAGCAGGCCTATATTCTGTCACGAGTCCTTTTTCCCACCAAGATGCACGCGCGTCATCGATAAAACAACCGCGGGTAATCGTCCCCATCTCTTCCTTCCGCGAACATCCATCCCCCCCCCTCGTGCTTTGTCGCTTCTACCGCACCGAGTAACTAATCGGGATAGGCACAATTGATCTCCCCTCGTGTTCCCCCCCTCAAAGAGAGCAGAAAAATCGTGTCATGTCCGCAGATGAAATGAAACCCTGACAATGGGAATGGGCGGATCGAATCCACATGAGACCTGATGCAGATGGGCTGTGTCCGTGATCCCGGCAGTGGGGACTCCCCGCTGTAGGGAAGCTTCTGCGGCGAAGTCGATCGTTGCCGGGAACCGTTCCAAGATGCTTGCCATCACAGCCTGGTCGTCACTTTCTCTCTCACGCCCTCTGGACTGCATCCGGTCCAGACGCTCATTTCTCCCACGTGTGGCTCCGCCGGCCCACACTTAGGCGATTCAGGCTGCCGAATGCGGATGGCACAAGGTAACCACTTCCCTAGCCCAAACCCATCGCATGGAACGTTACAAATGACAGGTGATCCATCTCTGCCGTTTGCAATAAGTACGGCAACAGATGGTCTCACCGTTCCTCTGGTCCGCGCCATGTAGTTAATCGTGCGATGAAGACCCGAGGTTGATCTCGCCCAAATCGACGCTACACCCTGGATGAAGGTATCGCCGATGCCATCTCTCCTCAACGGCCCCACATATTCCCGGAATCTTCCATCCATCCATAGACAGCTCTTCTGACGCCTGCCCGCAAGTCCGCCACAATCACCTCCCCATTCATATCACTCCCTTGTTCGACGTATAGATCTTTCCGCCGTACGAAACTCCGGAAATGCAACACTGTCACGGAACGGAGTCCGGCCATGCGCACATTTTCTCTTCCGCATGTCCAGTTCTCCAAGGAATCCGTCCCAACTCCTCCCGCTCACGTCAACCCTCACGGTCACCTCCCCGACGTCCAGTTACGTAGCGAAGTAGTGGGCGCCAAATGGAGGCTGGTAAACTGTGTGATTGGATCAACCTCGTGGTAGGAACCCAACGTGATCTCCCTGCGTCTACATTCTCTATCAATTCCAGCACTAAGGGTATGTACAGAACAACCTAGGGTTCTGAATCTACTTTTGACACCACGATCCTGTTCGCCAACGCAGTTAAATTTGCGTCACCGATGATCACCGCCGGAACGTATTCGACGCCAAAGATCTGCTCGATGACGCTAGAAATCCGCTTGGCTTGACGCTCTGACCAAAACCTGAAATCATCAGGATCACGTGCGTCCGCGTCGGCAATGGTCGCTTCGTCTCCTCCTTGTTGACAAGATGTCGGGATGAGAGATGGATCCGAGTCCAGACATAGAGGGACGATCCTTTTCAGGCAATCTCGAACCGAGGCAAAGTCCAGTGTCTCTGGTACATCAACTAACCAGAGATACAGCGTCAGATAACAGCGGAAATGCGCCACGGACAGCAGTCGCAAACTGACCGTATACCTCAATCGGCCCTGTGGTGGCCATCACGTTATATTTCCCATCGTGGTGATAGCGGATCTAATGCGAGTTGGGTCGGGCGGAACAATTTCACGAAGTTGTCCCGTACCTCGTATGTTCCAGTTTTCCATGGCAGTGAACCACCCCCGAAGGCAACTTCCCCGGACTGAGAGTCCGTCGGTGGCGTTCCAATCTCAAGAGGGGTTTCACCGTCCCATTCGTCCCTATATACGGGCACCCACATCCCCATCGAGGCAACCTTCGTCACAGATCTGTCCTTGTTTGCCCCAACCTAGAGGGTCAAGGTTACCCGGAAAGTCGAATCGTTGAGGACGAGCACAGACCCTGTAGATGCCAACCCAGTCCTTCCTTGAGTGGTTTGAAGACGCCTTCCATTTCACCCTGATGACCTCCCCGACATGGAACCGATTACCACCTCCAAGTTCACTCGGAACAACAGTCACCTGGTACTGATTACTGTCAAAGCCCGCAAGGTCATCCGTTACGAACCTGTACGAATCCGGCATCAGCAGTATTCCTGATGCAATCCCGAGGAAACGTAACGTACGTGATGACCAGCTTCTCACGGCTCTGCTGAAGGAGCACCTTCGTGTCATGCATTACCTCCGTAATCTTCGGCGCAGCTGATGACAAGAATAATTCTGATTATCAGACGCGATGATGTGTCAGTTGAAGATGAAAAGACGTACATTTGGCCAAAAACTCTTCCAATGCTTCGGCAGTTTCCTCATAAACCTTATCGATCGTGCCCTTGACCTCCCGGACCACCCGTCGTATTCCCGGTGTCGTTTTCCCAGCAACACGCTGAGCATTTCGACTTGCAACCTTCTTGAAAACCTTGACAAATCCTGCCTCTTTGCGAATCGTGTCGCCGTAAAGCTTGGTCATGTGTGGGCTACGACCGTTCGTCAGCGGCTCGAACTTTCGCTCGGTGCTCGTCAGTTGCTGTGTTGCTCACCTTTCCACATTGCGCAGGAACCACCATTGAGCGAGGTGCTTGATCACAGTGATGATGAAGACGAGCTTGTTCCCACTGATGAACGACAATCCGAGATAACCGGCCCCGTTCATCACGTCTGGATTATTCAGATATCTTCCGCCCGTGTCAGCACACGCCCAGCACATCATCGCGACAGGTATCACTTACCGATATATTCCCGTGTATTCGAGATTAGCTGGAAAATCTTCGATGAAGAAATCGCCGTAAAACCATCCTTGAAAACGGCATCAACGTCAGCGGAAAAGACAGATCATGATGTTGGTGGAAAGTACCGAAGACTCCAAGGACTTCCAAACTCTCCGTAGTAGCCCAACCATGAAGGCCGATGAGAGCCTGTGTGAAAAAATGCATGAAGGGGGCCATCGCAGTACGTAACACCCGACACACGACTCACAGCCCCAAGAGTATGTCTCAGCAACTCAGTTCCGACAGTCCAATCACTAGGAATTGAATACGTTTTCCAGACGAGACCTAGGAATGAAACTTGGGAATCTCGCCATCAGCGCACGAACTGAGTACCAAATGCGCAACGGTAACGTACGATACGACATACACAGGCTGAGATTGTACAGGCGTTTCCAGTTTTCGAATGCCTCGGTGGCAGCCGCCTTGCCCAGCGAAGAACCCCTTCCGAATCCCGAGCGCTGTGGATATGGATAGTGTTTCAGAAAGTGACGGACGAGCATCTTGTTCTTGCTCTGGCCCCGAAGGAGAAGGCCAAGTCCGAATGAGTGGAAGAGGCACCATTCCAAGGCGTGGATGAAATGGAGAGTGAGGACGGCCTTGTTGGAGAGTTCGCGTGGTAACAGCGTGAAGATCAAGACATACGATATCAACAGCACCAACTGGAGGTCCGAAGTCCTAGAGGCGAAACGGGAAATTAGTTCGTATCCACCCGGACGCATGGGTGATCTACCTTAATAAGTCAATGTTTGATATAAAGAGGGTGTCCTTTCTGAAATAGCTGTTCATTAGGTCATGCTGAGACGCGGGCGTGATAGGGCTATTCCCATCTGGGAGCGGGATGCGGGGTGGCTGTTCAACTGACAGCTTTGTCCGTCGTGAGCGGGGAGTGATGTCTGTTTCGATGTCCGTTTCTCTCTCCGTTTCTAACTCTATCTCAGTTGCAGTGTCACCTTCCGTTGGTGCAGGCATTGGCTGATCGGTCTGATCGGATGCAAAAGAGGAGATCGAGGAAACCGACCCTGTCGGTACGTGAGTTCCGTTTCGAGTACCGGGAGCTGGATATGCGAGTTGTTCGTCAACGCTTCCCGACTTTCTGTGGCGTGGCATTATGGGTATACGCTGCGCGAGGATTTTTCGTTGACCATATGTGCGCTCAATATCTGCCGGTATCGGTTGAGAATAGATGCTGAACAAGAACGGAAAACGCACGAGGGTTTTCAAAGAATTGTAAGAAACCGAACTGAGCTGCGTGGCCAGCAATGCTGACGAACAATACAGCGTAGCTCCCTGAGATCAAAGATAGACCATAGTATCCGGCGTATCCTGGTGAACGTCAGCTAAGGTGTCCCATGGTCTCACAGTCGCCACCCACCAACAGAGTACATGGGGTGAGGAGCGAACTCAAACACACCATCGAACACCAGAGCGCCACGTTGGAAAAATACGTCACCCCAGTACCAACCATAGTCCTTGACGACATCGTGAGCCTCGGTCTTTACCCACAGGTTGAACTCGATCAGGGCTATTCCAGCGAGCCACCTGCAAGAGAGTTATTCAACGGGACTAAACCGGAACATAATCGAAGTACCTAGCCACGTGCATCCCGAGCGACAGACCTTCTGGGACACGGAAGCAAGCAAATGCGAACATACAGTACGACAAGAAGTCACTTGGACGCACATCCTGTCAGTCCAAAGTCGATGCAGGAAACACGGCAACGCACTTGAGCAGAATGACATCTACGACTTGTCGGAACAGAAGCCAGGTATTGTACTCGAGAGGCAGATCCTAATATTTCTTAGAAACGGTGCCAGCAGTCGATTGGGATGGGCAATCTCACGTCGAAAGTGTAATCTTTGCCCATCTTCCCGACGAGCTGCTTCTTAATCCATCCTCGGACCAAGGGCCGCTTATCTTGGTCAAGCCATCCGCGACGCTGAACTTCACGAACGATCCATTTCCGCTTGCTCTGCTTGGTCAAGACCCAGCCCAACCCAGCGTCATAGGCAGCCCTCCAGAAGGCGAAGTAGCAGAAGAAGAAAGGTTTTGATATTCTTCTCGGCAAATAAAGGAATAGTAAAATTTGGAGTCCGAGCAAAGCGAGATTGAGGAGGTCAAAGTGGGATTTTGGATACGAAGGGTGGAACAATGCGGTCAAGACGTCATGGGTCGTAGGGACTTTGAAGACTGGGAGGGGGTTAATTAGCGACCTCAACAGTGGTGATGGATGATCAATGACTTGCCCTCTCCACCTGGCGTCTTCCCCCAGACAACCTCCTCCTCTTTGAGGTTCGCAGAGGTCGGTGTAAGCGACTGTTGGCGACCAGGACTTTGTCCTCGTCGACGATTCCTCAAAGGATTCTCCGCCATTTTTTGCCACGTCCTCGCAGTAGAGGAGGAGGTTTGGTGAGGACCCGATGGCTTATGTGCAGCCGGATCACGTAAAACTAAAGTAACCCTAACCCTAACCACTGCGCAATCGTCGACACATCCTACATCCACCAGCTAGCGTAGGCTGGGCACGTTCCCCACCCAAATCCTCGTCAGATGACACAAGGGGTGTTGGACAAACAGCCCCACAGCGAAAAGGGCTGCTGCGCTGATTTCAACAAGGACATTCAGGAGAAGAGGCACAAACGAAGATCCAAACCGCAGCCCTGGATCCTCCTCAAGTTCGCCATATTCCTCACCCTCGGAATCATCGGTTTTGCCACGTATGTCTACGTCGACAGGTTTTGCGTCCCAATGCTCACCCGCAAACCGGAGGCAATGGGAGATCGCGTTTTCGGCAGTGAGTCGCTTTTCAGGAAAAGCCTAGACGTGAAGGAAGCGGCGCTGACTCTTCCGTCACATTACAGTTGTATTCCTGGCCGTCTTTGGTGTTCTTTTAATAATGATGCTGTGGACCTATGCCAAAGTATGCATCGCCACTCCTCAGTTTTGAGCTATAGTTCTCATGCGTTGCAGGTCTGTTTGACATCCCCAGGATTTGCAAAAGACGTGCGTGTTGCAATTTCCACCTGCACGTGCTCCCCGCATGTTGATGCGCGACCCTCCAGCATGTCCAGCCTACGCCCCGCCCCGAGAAGCCCTCGTGGCACACCACACACAACATCGGCGGGCCACCGTATCGGAAGGATTCCTCCTCGAGCTCCCCAACCCAACCTAGTCCGGCTTCACCAACCCCTGTTCATCATGATGTATCTGGATCCTCGAGCGACCATACGGCTCTCCAATCAGAAGATACCTCTTCCCCCTCCCGAATAAAGACGATCAAAGAAGAGGAGCCACCAGGTCCGGGACGGAAACCTCCGTTGACGCCCATTTTAGTCCCGGCCTATAGGTATTGTGGAAGTGAGGGCCTAGTCAAGCCATTCAGAGCCCATCATTGCAGAGCCTGCGGCAAGGTCTGTGCGCACATCAGGGAAGCGTCGCACAATGTCGCTGACCGTTTCCCCACCAGTGTGTCCTGAAGTACGATCACCATTGTCCTTGTAAGTGATGACTGTGCCTTGTTAGAGAACCACCTGCAGAGCTTAGATCCAGGGATTGGCCAGTGTGTTGGCGCTCGTAATCACAAGGTGCGTATGCTGGCCAGCAGGTAAAAATCTGTGTATTGATGCGGTGCCGTCAGTTCTTTCTGCAATTCGTGTTCTGGACTTCCCTGTTTTGTGCCTGGACCTTTTCAACCCTACTCGGGTTCATCGCGCTTCCCAGGAACCATGAAGATCTAGACATCCTGAAGATTGTCATCATCGCTTTGTGCGTGAAACACGGCGCCCATTTTATCACCGGAGACTCACATCAGTTTCGCTCTCCTCAGGTCCGGATTGTTTGCATTATTCACACTCATCATGTTCGGAACGCACACGCGCCTTATCCTGCTCAATATGACCACCGTCGAAAAAATGAGAGTTCAAGAGCTGAAAGGACATGAGTCCGTCATGCTCGCCGAGACGCACTCGATGTGTGCGTTTGCCGAAAAGCGACAGGCGCGAACACGGTGGGATGAGGAGTGGGGTCGACCTGCGACTGAAGGAAATATTTGGTGGCTTGGCAGTGGTCGGAAGAATTGGGAGAGCGTGATGGGGCAGCCGATGTGGGCTTGGTTTCGTGAGTTTCGCAACTTGGTCGTCCCCACCCCTCAGGACTCACCTCGCCTTTTCTGTACTAAGTGCCGGTCGGTAAAGCAGAGAACGACGGCCTGGATTACCCAGTCAATCCGCGGTTTGATGACCAAGGTCGGTGGCGTAGGCGAGGGGAATGGCCACTGCACTTGAGATGATACCCTTCCAATCGCTAATTGTTGATTTGTGCGGCTCCTGTCTCCGATATACTCACGCACGGTGGAAGTGCGCGCGGATTCGTTTGCCCTCCATCTACTCTCATGTACTATACCACAAACAGGCACGCGGGACTATAATTGTACACGCTGATTAATACACTGTATCCTGCTTCGTTGGAGACAAGAGCTGCTCGAGCTGGTTGAACTTGGGGGGTCAGCGCTCAGCTTTTGAGGGTCGGGTTTGTCGTCACGTGCGATCTGCATCTCCTGGTCGCCATGGACGTGGGGGGTCGGTCGAAACCCGCTCAAGGTACGCGCGAGAGCTGTTGAACTGCAGGAGTTTACTTCCATGGGGACGTGATCGCCGTGCTTGTGCATCACGTTAGACATTTGCGGCCCTGGGGCTTCTGAATTCATTGGCCGGGCGGTGAATCCGTCTAATTTGACGTGACGTATGGAGAATTTGTTCACGCGTGTCGATCTCGAGCGTCGACTTCCCGTCGAGGCCTGGGACACGCAGGCGGTTCCTTCCATCTCTATGAGTACACGAGTGACATCTCTTGGGTGTCAACGGCGATACGAGGGATGAAATTACGGTAGGTCCATGGATTCGGAAGAACTTTCGAATCCACTTCCGTTGCGCTCACTGTTCCACATGCTTACGACGTGGAAGCATCACAACCGAAGCCACAGGAACCTCCTTGTGCCGGAATGGATGAGCCCGTTTCACTAAAGCGCCCGTGAGGAGTGATCGCCGTTAACGACGGAGGGAAGCTCAAGGGGGGAAGGTCGTGCGTGGAACTTACCAAAGGTGTTCCCATGTCAATTCGCGATGTTTGGCTGGACGCTCTATCCGGTTTGAGAAATTACCTTGATCGTTATTTCAGGCTTGTCGCGACGGGCATCTCCTTTGTTCTCATTCTCCGCCCTGCTGTCAGTATCGATCCGCGTCTTGCTTGGTGGAAGTCAGGGACAAACTGGCGGATCGGGTTGGGTCAGTCCAAGATGTATGGGAGGGAGTTGACCCCACCTGGAGGATCTCTCTACCTGGATACACCCGACCACCGATGAGATTTATCCGGAGTCGATGGGATTAGAGAGGCCAGCCGGCGCCCTTACAGGTCATACCCAAATTTTGGCCATGCTAGGCAAAGATGAGTCGCCTGTGCTGTTACGAAATCGGGTTTGACGGGGCGTGACGATCGCACCCACGGTTGGTGGGTCGTAGCGGAATTTGAAACAACGAGGGTTCGTCAGATCCTTCGGGGATGTCTCACTTACGACCGGTAGGAGCCGTAGTCTCAAAGGACCATCTTGAAAGAGGTGCAGAAAGCGTGTGGGTCGGTGTCTCCGCGATCGCGCGGACGTTTGTTTCGCTCTTGGTCGGGACCCCACTTCTCCGCTTCGGCGTATTCACGTGCGTGCCGCCTCACACGATCGGAAGTATATGAAGCTGGCATGTGCTGCTAGGCTCTCAAGGTTTCACCCCCGAAAGTGTATGGCCATTGAACTGAACGGAGGAAGCGAAAGGGTCCGAGAGATTCATTCCTGTGAACTGTTCAGCCGATTCATCATTGATGCCGAGCGCGGACGGGGGCTGCAGGCGGTGTGCCATTGAGCGGACACAATATCCTTGGACCTCGGGGAGAAAGAGGCGAGAATGGAACAAATGGGGATTATTTCCGGATGGCGATCGGATGAATGGCGAGTTGCGCCCCCCGTCCCTTGGGATGAACGGTTTCTGAAAGGATCTTCGAACCAAAAGATGCTGGGTGCGGTGGTATGTCCCGATCAGGAACGAAAGGAGAGATGATGATTGTGATGTGTCAAGTCCCCGGACATGGTTCCATAAGAGAGAAAAAAACGGCGGAGGCAAAGAGAAGATGACATACGGAAGGTGGCGCCGACCACGTGTGAATGTGAAATGCGGGCTAACGGCATCAGCAACATGTGTACATTTATTCAAACTCAGGACCCAGAATCGATTTTGATCGTCGCTAGCTGTCAACGCGATGAGAAAAGGAAGAGAAGCCCCTCCAGTTGAGTAAAGCACGTCAGGCGTAAGCGCCATGATCTCGATCGTTTACGGTTTAGTCCGGCCGAGCCGGGTGGCCCAAATCAGGAATCCAGGAAGTCGGATACAAGATGCGAAATCGGAACACGTGTGAATTTCATAAAGCTGGAACCCATAAAGCTGGAACCAAGTTCAAGTTCGCAGCTCTGCCGTATATATAAGCTCAAGACCTCCCTCTTTGACGCAAAAAAAAAAACTCTGTCCTCCCCCCGTTGATCATCGATCCGTTATCTATGACCACCGTCGCTCCACCACAACGCCCACCCAGTCGAGACACAGGTCTCCATCTTATCCGGGAGCTCAACCTCAACGGCGAGCGGCAGTTTGGCTTCCCCACCCCGCCTACCGGTCACGAGCTCATGGAGATGTGGCCCGCCCTCGCACCTCAGATACCCCATAGTCCTGGCTCAAACCTCTTTCACACTCAAGAGCGGGCATTCTTCTCTCGCGATAACTCGTTCTTCCGAGTTCAAATCGACATCGATGTCCCCCATACAAGTCAAGCCCTGGGTGGTCCTTACAGGCAGGAAAAGGGAAAAGCTCGAGCCGATCCCCCACAGCTTTCCGCCATCCCACGCCAGCAGCCGCCACCGCCACCACCACAACAGCAACCCTCGCCATCCTCTTCCTCCTCCTGGAATGTTTCTCCTCCATCCCAACATCAGTCACCGAGCGAGCGTCGGAGGACGCAGGCTCCGTCCCAACCGACGAAACCACACCGCTCGCAGACGATCCCGATTAACCCCCTTCCTGTGGCTGCCGGCCCGACGAACAACCACCACATGAATCAGTACCATTCCCAATATCCTTATCCACCACCCGAACTGAGACATAAGTCGCCTGCGATCATCGATGACGATGCTTGGCGACGCCCTACGCCCTATTCCGAGCGAAGGAGAGCCGGGAAGGCGCCGAGGAGGAAAGGCGATTGATTCGGATATGGGTCGCCTTTATTTCTCTTTGTCTCCCTCTCATCGTGTACAATCACACCATGTCTTGCACCTCTTGCCGTTGTCCTTGCGCTGATTTGTCGATGTTTATTACGCTGATGTTCCTTTCTCGTCGCATTTCCCTCATTAACGATTTTGCTGTCTCCGCAGTTTTCCGTGTTGATTATCGATTACGCTATGTAATATGAATTGTGATTGCCTGCACCGCCTAATTGCTCGCATACGGAGAAGTCGTGGTTTGTACGTCCAAGAGGAGGATGGTGCCAGTTTGGAATGAATGTGGGGAGATTTGAAAGTCAAAGGGCACCTGTCATTTCGGAGCACGGCGTCTGAGAGGTGTGCATCGATGAATTGCAACTCGGACTATCCGAACTACCGTCCGCTGTGGAGGTGGAATTCGTGTCCAGTGGCGCTCAGAACGCGGAGCGAGGGAAATGTATTCTTTCGGATCGATCATGATCGATAACGAGGGACGGGCGCGACCGTACTTGGACATGAAAATTTCACCCCAAACCCGCTCCGTTTCTCGGGACAATATTCCTAAATGGGGAGTTCCGTGGTTTCACATCCTGAGGATCGTAAGCGGGGGCTATAGCTGGAACATGCGAATACAATCAAGGTGACCGTTCATAGTCGGAGAGAGAGGATCGCGTGCCTTCTTCGTGAACGCTTCGAGAAAGGGGGATGGATCCCCATGTTTGGAGGGAAATTAAAAGGCAACAAGTTCATGGTCCAAGGTTGGTGGTTCTCCAAGGTTCGCACCTCGAACTCTATTGGACGCCCAGAGAACCTGACCTGCCAAGCGATCCATCAAAGAATTGGATCCTCGTCTTCCCTTTCCGCGACCAGCTCCCACAAAGGTCAATGATGCGTCAACGAGTCCGCCTTTCATGCTGAGACTGGGCAGAGAGATACAAGCTTAAGCCTTTCACAGAACTGTGTGCGTGTGCGTAGCTCGGGACCCACTCTGGTTTCCGAGCCTAACGTCATCCAGTGTGGGAACTCGATTTAGATCATTTCCGCTCGTGCTGTGCCAAAACCGGTTTCGGTATTCAACCACCTCTGGGTACTCGGCCAAAAACGGGAGCTCGTGACGCACGTACTTTTGACAAGAGGTGTTCCTCATGTGATTGCGATGAGAGTGCCGTTGAAATTAAATCTGACATATCGCGCCTCCGTGTCGGCGCAGAGAAGGGCAATAAATTCCTGAAAAGGAACAATTCGAGGAGCGAAATGCGGAAGCAGCGGCGAATCCTTTGCCGTTTTCTTCCCAACGTTGAAGCCTCGAGGCCGCACATCCCGAAACCCAAGATCCGTCCTGACGCTCCCCAGTCGGACCACCTGATTTTGCAAGCCGGCAATCCGGCTTGGCCTTCAACTCGGCGATCATGATGAGGAGCGCGACCCTGACCCGGACGGAGAGGTCCCTATGCTCACGCTCGCGTCGGCTCGCCTCCGTCGCCCACACAGCCGAGTCCGAACCCCTGATTGATCCCAGCTCCCGCCCTCTCGAAACCGCCTAACTCCCTACAATCGCAAATCAAAGCCGCGCAAGTTTTAGAGACCGTATTTCTTCCCATCGACTATAGTACGGCATAGAAGTATACCCACGCACGTCGCGCGCGTACGTGCGTGGGACGGATGACTCCCATCTGGTTTATCACCAATCAGTGATCGCTACAGATCGTTCAGATGGATTCCTGTGGTCATTTATTTGTGCGGCGGCCGTGTGTGCGTGGGTGTGTGTGCGTGAGCCCCAGTTGTGTGCAATGTCGACCAGGTCCAGAGGCCTGAGCAACCAGGCTAGATCTGTTCACGGCAACCCGGTACGTTGTTATCGATTGTGACGACAGGCATCACCCGCATTATGCTCTCTTTCTGACACAGGAGGTCGTTAATTCACATCCGAGAAACGGAGGCTTGAGAGGCCACGAGCAGACCACGCACGTCCACTGCGATGATGATTGTGATTCATCAATTGTCATCACCATCACACATCGGCCCCCTTCGATCTCCGGCGCTCGTTGGTCGTCGGAATGGTCGTGTCGTCAGGGGGGAGAAGGGTTTTCGATAAGTGGTGGGTGATGCCGGGTGGCACAATCGAGCTGAGGGATAAATCCCCTGAGAAAGGAGACGAGTCAGTGTGCGTCGTCATGTATTTAATGGAAGCTGAAAGCATTCTCTTTTTGTTCTTCGTACTCACTGAGCTCGAATACAAAAAAAACTTCAGCCCACGGACACAATAATCAGTCCATCCATGGCCCATATACAAACACCGGATTGATTGCGAGATCCTCCGTCGGACTATCAAGGGTGAAATTCGAACGGCCATCGACGTTCCGTGGGTGCAGTACACCAGGTTGGATTAGTGCCCCCGATGGACAGCTCACTCCTGGGCACTGGGCAAAACACAATTTCGAATTCCAAGGGGTCTTTTTTGTTGATCACACTGAACTTCCCCTCCCTTCGAAGGACATCCATTCCTCGTGAGCGGGTACTCTGTCTCCCCGTGTCGCGGCTTTTAGAAGGCAACTGAAAACCCCCCCGAGCACTGCGCAGCAAAGATGCCGGGGCGGAACGCGGGCTCCGGCAATTAACATACCCTCACCTACGGTGATGGTGACGACGGGAGGCATCGGCATCGACCCCAACGAATGTATCGGTTTGGAAGTAAAGGGGTGCGAATGAAGCGGAAAGGGTAGGCACGATGCGCACACGCGCCAGTCTCCTCCGGGTGGCGGTCGGCAGCTACCTTTCAATACGTTCACCCGTGAGTTGCTCCCAGGCTGTCACAGGGTCGTAATTGATCGGGGACTACAATGCGTCAGCCATGCGGTTGCGTCCTGCGCACTGAAGAGCCTACTTTGCCAATAATTCATAGTCACGCGCAGTCACTGCCCCGACTCCCAGGATAATAATCTGTTGTTGTGGATCGGTGACGGGTGATTCCGATAACCACCTCGAAAAACTGCAGCGGTTCTGGTGGGATCTCTGGGGGTCGTAAAAAGTGTTATCAAAAGCGAACACACGCGCTCATGTGGTTGTTGTCGTTGGAGTTGGGTTTGGTAAAGCGGGGCGGCAAACGTTATCAATATGAAACCCAGAAGCGATCAACGTTTGACTTATCTGATATTTAGTGCCTGTCAACGGGTGACAAAGATGGTGGCTGAGGGTGTCAGGTAATCCGGTGGACCGAAGGCACGCGCGCGTCTGAGGATCGCTTGGGGGAGGCGCCGACGCTGCACGACGCAACAAAGGCAAGATCCGACGCTAAGCAAGATGATACAGCCCGCCAATGACTTGAGGCGCCGTTTTTATGGGAAGGGATGAGCCTCCTCGCGGCTTGTAAACTCCGCGAAGGCCGAAACGGGAGGCACTGTCGGCCCGCTGAGTCTCAACAGATCGTACTCCGCCCTGTTCGTGGAGAATGACGAGAGGTTAAGTAAGTGACTGGGACCAGACCCAGGAGAGAAAGTCGTGGGGCGTGTGTATGAAAGGATTGAGGGTGTTTCCTCACAGCGTTGGGTCGCCGCAGCTGGTTACTGGTGAAATCGCGCCGGAAACACGTCCCTCCAGATCGTGGAGCGCACCATGAGGATGAACCGGGACATCGACGTCGCTACTCGGGTTGGACTTTGAGAGAGAGAGAAAGAAAGAAAGAAATGGACCACTTACGATTGGAAACCGCCGTGAATCCGATCAAAGTCGAGTTTTTGCTTTCTGGCTTTACGCATTATGCGTTGGCAAGGGCCTTTTACAACTAGCTGGCTCGTCTTGTACCACCGACGATTATCTTATCGCAATCTCGTTGTTTGTGTGCAGTTAGGGTCAGTCAAAGAGATAAGCGTCAATGAGCTTCCTTCTTTCTTTTCGGATTCGACTCGGTGGCCACCGATTCCGGTTCCGTCTCGATACTTCCGTCGATTTCGATTAACGGCGACGCGAATTCTTTGCTCTTATCCTTCGTCTTGTCCCACTTGCTTCTCGCATTAGCCTCCACCACATGGTGAACCATCCCCCGCTTCGTCAACCTGACCAACTCCTGATTCCAATCTCCCTCTCGCTCAACAGTCCAAGACCTCAAAATCAAAGATCAGCGAGGATCTTATCGCCCAGTTCTGTGGCGTCACTGGTGCATCGTACGCCATTTCCACCCACCCCGCCCTCCTGCCTCATGGTACGGCCCAGCCGTTGACCACGTCTGTCATCCTTTTACAGCGTCAAAGATGCCAAGAGATACCTCGAGAAACACAAGCGCATCGAGAACGCCATCGACGCGTATTACAACGAAGGTGGAGGGAGCTCTTCGTCACGGACGACCCCCATTGGGCCAGATCCTGCCACGATTACCCAGCGATTGAAGCAGATTTACGACAAATACAAGGGTCTGTCCGGAAGATTTCCATCTCCCAGAATCCTTCTCATACCACTCGCTGACAGACCGTGATGGAGGCGAAATAAATGTCGAGGGTACATTGAAGTGGTGCGGAGACCTAGACGTCGACCCGGAGGATGTCGTCCTCCTCCCCATCGCCTATGAGCTCAAATCACCATCCGTCGGTTCCTTCCCTCGAGATCCTTGGATCAATGGGTGGAAATCATTAGGCTGTGATTCCATCCACTCCATGCAAACCGCTCTCCCCAAACTCCGTCACAAACTCGCAAACGACCCGACGTACTTCGCATCAGTGTACAACTATACCTTCGAGTTCGCCAAGACCGGTGCACAGAGGAGTATTGGTGTGGATATTGCGATTGCGTTCTGGGGATTATTGATCCCACATGGACTGACTGGAGTGGCACTCGCACATACTTCTGGCGAAGATGACGATGACGATGACGATGATGATGAGCCCATGGTTACAGAGGAGGGGTGGAAACCAGAGTTTACAGACTGGTGGTTCGAGTTTCTAACCACCAAGGGCGGGAGGGGTATTAGCAAGGACACATGGACGATGGTAGGCCCCACCCTTTTGTCAGTTTTCTTTCCTCTCACAGGACACGTCGCTGCGTTTGCAGTTCCTCGACTTCGTCCGCACCATCGACTCCGGGTTCCGGAATCATGATTACGAATGTTAGTCCGCCTGCCCAAGTGCTACGACGTACAAGTTTTATTGCTGAATGTTTCGTCCCATTAGCCGCATGGCCTTCCTCCATCGACGACTTTGTCACGTACGTGAAGGAAGTGAAACTCGGGACTGCCTAGCCAGTCCCCACCCAAATTGTAGATGGGTCGGTGGTGTTCATAGAGAATCTGCTGTACGGCTTGTACTCGTGACCGGTTTGAATCCCACCGCTCTGAAGTTCTTATATGCACTTAAACCAGGGCGAGGTCCCCTCGGAGCTTAGGAATGGGACAAAGGCACTTATTGGCCGATTGGAGGTACTCTCAAGTGAATCAGAATCTCCTTCGGCTACGCCGCTCTCGCGTCAACTCGGCGGCACGAGATCTCGGATTCGCTTAGCGGCTTGCTCATGAACTCGCAAGATCGAATGAAAGTCCGCCAAAGTGGTTATTGGTGGACCTGGGACCACCGGGCGGATGGGTATGCATTATCTGCGGTGGCGCCGTCGCTGTAAATCTACTCCTAACACCCCTTCTAGCGATCTGTGGGGACGAAACGAAGGAGGTCTTTTCAGTTGGGCATCCGTGAGAAACCATCAACCAGCACTAGTGATCCCGCCTGACCGAATCGTGGGTACAGCAACTCGAAAGGCCGCGCACCTCCTGTGTCTCTCGAACGAATTAGCGACCCTGGCGTGAAAGAGGTTCACGAGTGGTTCATTACCTTGCGCTCGCATGAAACTTGGCCGGTTCGTAGAATCTCGGTTCTACTTTAACCATTGCCGTTGCGTCCGCATATTACCTTGTCACCCATCTTCGATTCCCCCACATAAGTGTCTCCACCTGCTGAAATCGGACTCAAAGTTTGGTGATGGTGAACTCCTTGGCTAACCACAGAACTTCCGCCCTGGCCGGTATCGCAGGCCGCTCCGCTGGAGATGTCGGTGCTTAACGGATTGTTGGACTGTCCTAGAGGGCACGGATTTCCGATGAGATACAAACGGAAACCTGAAACGTGTGAAGGATAACACCACCCGTCTTTCCGTTTCCCCTTGTGTGCTCGCTCTGTGACAGGAAAGGCGTTTTCATAGACGTTTGGAGGCATAGCTTTGTCGCCTGACCATGTTGAGTGTCCCACCGCCGCCATGGGTGCCATCGTCGATCCCATGGATCGCGATATGGTAGGCCATCCTACCACTTTGGAACACGTACGGCTCTTTTTGACGAGGTACTGGCCCTTCAAGTTTGAAGTACGGTCTTAAGCACCTCAGGGAATTCACATCGGACGCCACGATAATAGGCCTCGCTTTCGATCTCACCCCCGGTATTACCAGGCCCTCCGACGGGGGGGGGGGGACAAGAGGTTGCCATAATTGTTCTCCTCGGGGGAAGGGTCGCATGGAGACGACCCGTTGTAAAATAGTCAAGCCAGACCGGACGGGGCCTTGCCCGAGGGATTCTTCGCCTCTCCGTTCGCCAAATTAACGGATTACGAGGGGATCTGTTTCTGCGGGATTGATTGCATTCAGCAGGGTGGTCGCTCAAGAAGCGGTAACTTCCTATCCACCTCTGACTTCCTTTCACCAAGTTACCCCGGACAGCGTACCTTATTCGTCGGGTGATCGAATTCACCTGTCGTTCTGTTGTCCATAGTGGCAGGGAATCCTCGAGGTGTCGGTTGGCATCATCACTGATGTATGCAGATAGGTAAGATAGGTTGTTCCCGTTTGACCTCTACCTCGGACCTCGTGGTTCAGGGGGTTTCCTCCGCGTTGGGTGTGTGGTCAGGGCGATAGGTCACGGATACACAAAAAAGCTCTGTAACCCGGATAGGGGCCTCGAACACCACGCACAGCCGCGTGGAGTTCTGTACTCGAGTCCTGCGGGAGATCGGATAGGCGGCAGGAAGTTGATAGGACGGCTCGGGTTCTAGGCGTTTTACCATACCTCACGCCAAACTTATTTGCAGATATGAGGCGAGCGGTCACTTGAGCAACGCATTCCCGCCGTGAAGGGTGCCCGCCAGTCACGTGGCGAGAGTTGAGAACACGACGTCACCCAAAAGCATCCTACCACACCGCAGCTGCTCCTTACCGTTGACCTCCACCTCCACCTCCACCTCCACTCACCCATTCCCTGTTAAAATGACGATCTAGTAAGATACTTCTTCTCAGATCATTTTTGCGCTGTCCACTTATCTTTTATCGAAGCTACACCCTCACCTTCTGCCTAATGATCGCTGAGGTGGTCATGTTCGGCGTTCTGGTTACCCCTCTCCCCTACAAAGTCCGCAAGGCCCTATTCAACTGGCTCTCCCATTCCCCTATTGTTGCCAAGGTCGCCTATGCGCTCAAGATATCTTTCATATTCATCACGATCCTGTTTGTCGATGCATTGCAGAGGATGTGGCGCACTGCCGCCGAGGCAGAGGCTGCGAAGAGCGGCGGTCAGGGGCTCCAGGATGTCCGTTCGGAGACTAATCATGCCGCAAAGAAATTCTAGTGAGTATCTCTTCGTTGTCGGGTACGATGGGCCACCGGATACGCAGTTTGATGGATTTCCGAATTTACCGACGTGTTTTTTCACACCTACGCAGCTCACAAAGAAATGTGTACTTGACGGGGTTCACTCTCTTTCTGTCTCTAGTTCTCACCAGGGTGTTCGCGATCATTCTTGATCTTATCGAAACCCAAACCGCCTACGCTGCCCTCAAACAGCAGGTGAGATCACTCCGTCACAACCACAGCGTGGGTTTGGGGAGATTTGTGTTTCTCAACCCTCCTTGTTTCAGGTTGCTAACAATAACCGACCCGGCAATGATACTCTGACAAAGGAGGTTGAGGACTTAAAGAAGAAGCTTGCTGCGAAGACTCAAGATTTTGGTACGTCCCCGCCCATTTTATACCCGCCATGTCCTGCCGTTTATGACCGACCCTGGAAAGATGCCTTGAAGAACCAGGCCGCTTCTCAAGCCGCCGAATACAACAGGCTTGCGGACGAGTACAACAAATCCACTGGCGCTCCATCAAAGGGAAAGAAGGATTAAAATCGCTTCTGATTCCCGCGGGTCCTCGCCAAATATTTCCTGAATGGCGTTGTATTCGGATTGAAGGGTCGCATCATCCACCCGTTGTTTCTACATTTTCTGACTGTCAATTGTCCTACCTAACACCCAATTCATTCTCCCCTACGTCTACCGCTGCATTCACCCCTTCCGCAAAAATTACGCAGTAAATCTCGAGAAGGGCCTCGGTTGTAAATAAGAGAGGAGCGAAACTAGGAACTTGGACTGATGTTTGATTGAAAATTTGACTTTGTCTTGAGAATAGGCGATGGCAGCGAGCAGGTTACCCTTCTGCCTGCCATCGTGATCTCAGATGAGTAAGCGAGGAGTTAGGAAATCTGGAATGGGAGAGAGCCTACGCCGGGTTCACTCTGAGTACCACTTGAGCACTCTTTCCGGTTGACTGGGGCACGCCTTCGTCATCGAGGAACGCCAGAATATCGATGTACGTGGAGGCCGTCTGGCCGCACACACTTAGGAGAGAGGACTTGAGGGCATGTTGAACCGAGAGTTCGTCCAAGATTTGGGTGCCGGAGGCGGAATTCACGGACACGAGGAGGTAATCCATGATCCGCAGGTGGAAGTATGACACCAAGGATCCGACTCATTGACTCGCCGATCTCGAGGTGAAAATGTGTCCTCCCAGGTAACTATCACACTATGGGCTTACTGGTACATTATTTCGAGCAGACAAGTATTGAGCGTACAACACAAACTTGTGAAATGTCCCGCTCGGTATCGAAACGGTGTCCCGCACAACTAACCGTGGCAATCAGGACTCTCCCTCGTCCGTTTTGGCCTTCTTTGACGTTGACCTGACCATTGGAACCGTTGCACCTCTCACTCCGGTGTTTGGATCACCATCAGGTTCAACAACCCGTTTCCTCTTCTCACCGGCCTGTTCATCGGGAGTCTTCTTGTCAGTGGATCGGTTCTTCTGTTTCGAATCTCTGCCACCACCCCGACCGCCTCCATGACCGCCACGACCGCCACGACCGCCACGACGACCTCCTCGACCACCGCGGATGGATTTTGAATTTGAGTTAGAGATAACCCTAGAGGCTGCAAAGTTTGCTCGATTGATTTGGAACTCGTGCTCTTCATCCTCTAGGGAGTAGAGTTGAGCATGGCAGTAGGATGGGGAAGTAGGAATTACGCGAGAAATTACCAGGTGGAATGCTCCAGTTAATTGTCTTTCCTTCGATTTTACAGTTGTCCTTGACAAATTGAATATCCTCCTCCGCTAGCTTCTTGTCAAAGCCCAATAAGCCCCACGAGTCTCCTCGGTTGTGTTGGATGTAGGGAACGCGCTCAAAACGATCCCGGAGAGGATCCTGGTCGACAAAGTTAAGGTAGTCAGGATTCCGAAAGGACGCCGCGGAGAGTTCCTCACCTTGATTTGATTGAAACTGACATCTCCAACGTCACCCTCAAACTTGAGCGTTGCACCTTGGACGAATGGTACATCCTCCTTGTTGACCCTTCCGTTGCTATCTTCGACCTGAACCGGGATTTTAGAGCCCATAAACTCAAGTTTGATATCCGGTTTCTCCGCCTTGGTAGAAGACGAAGGTGGGTCTTTCGCCTTGGCCATTTCGCGGAACGCATTGAAACCACGTCGTGCAATGGAGTCTTTCCGGGCGGCAGCAGACTTGCCGGTCAGGCCTTTCTCTTGGATTTTCATCTCGCAGTATGCCTCCCTGAGAAGATAGGCTAAGTGTCGCATGATCTAAGATGAACCAGATGCGCACTTGGTCATAACGAGTAGTTCTTTTCCTTCCCACGTAGGTTTGGGGTCGGCGTTGAGGAACTCATCGACGGTTTCGAAGTCAGTGAACTCGACGAAGACGGAGCCCTTGAACTCCTTAGACTTGTCGATCCGGCGCATGCGGACTGCATTCACGTTCCCGAACTTGGAGAAGAAGGCTTCGAGTTTTCGCTGGATCCCAGCTTCCTCCGGACCGAAGCCTTTCTAGAATAATAGAACAGATTGGCTCCTGCTATGGGCATAGGCACGATTGTGAATGCACTTACTGCGTAGACAGAGCGTTCGTGCTGGCCCTTGGGTTCTTGGACTTCGGTCGTACGGCGCACGTTGGCCCCGGACTCATCTACCTCGAGAAAGGTGCTAAGTTTGCGTATGGCGTCGATGATCCAGTCTTGGCCGAACGTCTGGAACTCCTTCATACGCTTAAAGGACGTGACTGTGGCCAGTGGTACCCAGTGATCGTCGTTCGCATCATGGAGACCCCACATGAATCTGAGGGGCATTAGAGGAATGCCAGGGGTGTGGGTAATGTATCGTACTTGTCGAACGGCAGGTTGGCATCCGCGAAGTAGAACTCGACTGCAAGATGAATCAGATGATGCCCCCATGTGGAAGAGAACGAAGGGGACGTACCTTGCTTGACCGCCCTCCCTGCTTTTGCCTCTTCTGACTCGTCCATGATAGCATCCTCGGAGACGGAGGGGGCGGTCTCCTGTAGCGGGGCATCCTCGACGGTCGTTGCCATTTTATTTTTATTTTTGGCGGAAAAAAGATCGAAGTGCAGGGCTGGAGGGCGTTATGTCATCCACGTAATCCACTAGTCGGCGATAAGGCACGTGATTTGTCAATGCCGGAAGTGTGATTGGACGGTCGGTCGGATGGATCCGGAACTTTCGGAGGTTGATTACCGAAAGGGTTACTGGTCTACTTTTTTTTGCATACAAAAAACGATACGTGCCGTTCTCACCTCCTTCACGTCGACCACCACCTCTTATCCACACCCAGACACATCGCCGTCGTCGTTTCCCACCTAAACGACGCGACCATGTTCAACATCGCGAACCGTACCACTACTGCCTGGCGGTCCGTCCAGCGTGCTGCCGCCGGGATGGCTACCGCTGCACGCATTGGAGACACAAAGGTCTCAATGTCCCTCTTAGAGCCCGGCTGGCATATCAACTACCAGCGCATTGAGGACAACTTGGTTATCGTTCGGGACAGGTTTGCAATCGCTCGTCGACCCCTTTCTCGCCTTCCTTTTGCTCACACGTCCCTTTTCTAACCCCCAAGGTTAAAGCGCCCGCTTACCCTGTCCGAAAAGATTCTCTATGGTCATTTGGATGACCCCCACAACCAGGACATCACTCGTGGTATCAGCTACCTCAAGCTGCGCCCAGACGTGAGCTTCCGTCTCCCCCCGGATCCAATTGCGCTCTCCACTGACATAACGCCTTTTCACATTCCAGCGAGTTGCCTGCCAGGACGCCACCGCACAGGTGAGCCCCATTGTCTCCCCCCAAAGTTCGGAACATTTCTCACCCTCCACTCGTTCTGATGCAATCCGCTTCGTCTAGATGGCTATCCTGCAATTCATGTCAGCCGGAATGGATCGTACTGCGGTCCCCACTACCGTTCACTGCGACCACTTGATCGAGGCTCAGATTGGCGGTGTACCCGATCTTCAACGCGCCATCGACATCAACAGGGAGGTTTACGACTTTTTGGGCACTTCCACCGCAAAGGTAACTCCGTTATCATGGGTTGGCACGTGATTGTTCTGACACAGTCCCCCGTCCGTTTCGACTTGTAGTACAATATGGGATTCTGGAAACCCGGCTCTGGTATCATTCATCAAATCATCCTCGAGAATTACGCATTCCCCGGTGGATTGATGATCGGGACGGACTCGCACACGCCCAATGCCGGTGGTTTGGGCATGATTGCTTGTGGTGTTGGTGGTGCTGATGCCGTTGATGTTATGGCTGATATCCCATGGGAGCTCAAGTGCCCCAAGGTCATCGGTGTCGAGCTTACAGGAAAGATTAGTGGATGGACAACTCCTAAGGGTACGTCCCGTAATCATGTGATATCCATTGGTTCGTTGCTCATGTGTCCTGCTCAGATGTCATTCTCAAGGTTGCGGGTATTCTTACCGTCAAGGGCGGAACCGGAGCCATCGTCGAATACAAGGGCCCAGGTCTCGAATCGCTCTCTGCTACCGGAATGGCCACCATTTGTAATATGGGTGCTGAGATTGGTGCCACTACCTCGTTATTCCCCTTCAACCACCGTATGGCCAGTTACTTGAAGGCCACCAACCGCTCCGAGATCGCTGACTACGCCAAGGCCTTCCAACATAACTTGAGGGCAGACGAAGACGCCGAGTACGACCAGACGATCCACATCAACCTATCCGAGCTTGAGCCACACATCAACGGTCCTTTCACACCCGACTTAGCCACCCCTCTCTCCAAGTTCGCTACTGAGGTTGAGAAAAATGGTTGGCCCCATGAACTCAAGGTTGGATTAATCGGTTCCTGCACCAATTCTTCCTACGAGGACATGTCTCGTGCTGCTTTCATCGCCAACGAGGCCGCCGACCACGGTTTGAGTATCAAGTCCAAGTTCACTATCACCCCCGGTTCCGAGCAGGTCCGTGCCACTATCGCCCGCGACGGACAAATCGAGACTTTTGAGAACGTTGGCGGCTTGGTCCTCGCTAACGCTTGCGGTCCTTGCATCGGTCAATGGGATAGGCAGGACATCAAGAAGGGTGATGTCAACTCGATCATCACCTCCTACAACCGTAATTTCACTGGTCGTAACGACGCAAACCCTGCTACCCACGCCTTCGTCGCCTCCCCCGACATCGTTACTGCTCTTGTCTTCGCCGGTGATCTTCGATTCAACCCGCTCACGGACACTCTCATCGGTGCTGACGGCAAACCGTTCAAGTTTTCGGATCCCACTGGTCACGAGCTCCCCCCTCGCGGTTACGACCCTGGTGAGAATACCTTCCAGGCTCCTCCCGAGGACAGGGTTAGCGTCCAGGTCGCCGTCTCCCCCACTTCGGACAGGTTGCAGCTCTTGAAACCCTTCAAGCCATGGGATGGAAAGACACCTGAGAACCTCCCGGTTTTGATAAAGGTTAAGGGCAAATGCAGTACGTCATTTTTCTCTTTCGGATCCGAAGTCGCGCGTTGATTCGCTCTGCAGCTACTGATCACATTTCCGCTGGTGGACCATGGCTCAAGTACCGTGGTCATCTCGAGAACATCTCACAGAACTGCTTGATTGGTGCCATCAACATTGAGAACGACGAGGCAAACAAGGTCAAGAACCAGATCACCGGCGAATGGGGAGGAGTCCCCCAAACTGGCGCCTATTATCGCGATCAGGGCATCAAGTGGGTCGTCATCGGTGACCACAACTACGGTGAAGGTTCCTCCCGTGAGCACGCTGCTCTGGAGCCCCGCTTCCTCGGTGGATTGGCGATTATCACTCGTTCGTTCGCCCGTATCCATGAGACCAACTTGAAGAAACAGGGGATGCTTGCATTAACATTCGTCGACCCCGCCGACTACGACAAGATCCAGCCATCCGACAAGGTCACCATTGAGGGTCTCGAGAGCTTCGCCCCTGGTGTCAACTTGACCCTGATCGCCAAGCACGAGGACGGTACCCAAGACAAGATCTCCTTGGCCCACACCTTCAACGAGGGACAGATTGAGTGGTTTAAGGCTGGATCTGCTCTGAACTTGGTACGTTACTCATGTAATACTCGATGCGTGATCGCTCACATTCTGTCATAGATGGCCGCGAAGGCGAAGTCGCAGGTTTAGACACCCGCTGGCATGATAGGGACGAAAGGAAAAAGGATCTTGGCTATAATAAAGCTATTCACAGACTTTCGCTTCCAGTCTATCGTCCCCTCTCACTTTTTCACGCTACGATACCTAGGGGGAACAACGTGTACGATCGATTTACGACCCGATTTTCTTTGCTTTGTCATCGAGACACATTATGCTACTTCTTATCGGTTGACAGCTGGACTGATAGTATCAGGTTGCGCGAACACGGGGAACCGCCAAAGAGCTTGCTGAGTTGGGAGACCGCAAATCGCGATCGTACTGGGATTGATTTGGAAATAAAAAACAGTCGAGCCAATCCCTCCTGTTCCCCGTCTCCTCGCTTCTGACAGTCCTCCAACTGTGGTCTTGTCCTGGAGGGGCCCAACGAGGGCGGGGTGGTTAGGCGGGTCCGTTATTCCATCCCACTCCCAAGCCAACGTCTGGTGATGAACATTCCTCAATGGGTCTTTGGAATCATCGGGCTCATGGTCCGGGGCGTTCCATCACCTTTCCACGTTGCCCTAAATCTAGTCTGAGGTGTCTACAGTTATGTGGTATGGCAGTCGAAGTCCCATTGGGCGCAGCATCCCGAAAACTCTGACGGGGGCTTCCCGGGGACGCTTGCGTACGCCTTGCCCACCACGTTCTCCCTGTCTATTTGTCAGTGCCAGGCCGACTGCCCTTTGTCAAAATAGACCTCCATACAGTTTCCATTTCAAAGAGTTGGAGATACCACTTTTACTATTACTTCCCTGTATACACCTCCTTAATGACTATCCATACAAGCTATTATACAGCACACGTCTGGGAAAACTGGTGGTTTCACTTGATGGGACACATCTGTGATGGAAAAAGACATGAGAGGTCAATCAACGAGTTGACATGGGTTCAAAGTGTCATTACCATACCTAAACCAATGGCCAGTAGGCTCCGGAAGGGATTCCAGTTAGAACTTGATGATAACAAGTTCAGACGAGTTTTTGAGCCGCAGGACTGCCACCTCATCAAACCAGTCTATGCTATTCCCAATAGTTCTCCAACGGGCATGTAACCATAACTGATGCTTTCCTTCTGCATCTTTCACCCACCCCTCTTGTAAAGTGGTTTGTGAAACTGGCCAATCACACTTGGGGGGTTTATGATGCTTGTGTAAGCCATGGTGATAGAAATCACAATCATCCCGGTGTGGGTTCTGAAAGAGGTACCAGGTTTGTTTGGGATGCAAATGTGCTTCACCTGGTTTGATGACCTCCCCAGTTCCTGTGTGGTAGGTGCAAATTTGGAATCCATTACGGTATCCAACAGCTGCAATTCCATCCCCAACTGAAAATGCAAGATGTCCATCTCCAGCCTGAATAGCCAGTTCCTCATCACTATTGTGTTTATCATGGTCCTGTCCTAGTAGCCTTGACCAAAAGCTGGGAATTTTGTCCCGCAATGTGCTCTGAGGGTTTGTGTCACCTAGTGATATGTCCCAAAGGCTGTCATTGTGGTCTGCCCTCCTATTATCCAAAATCCCATCTACCACCCCCTCCTCTGTGAGTAGCCATGCCATAACTCTATTTGAACCCTTAGCCAAGAGAACATTGCCAGTGAGGACAATTTCTGATATCTCTAAGCCTGTATCAATGAATTGGGAAGGTGAGGGGTTTTGAGAATGGAGGTTGGTAATCATAATAGCACTTTTCCCACAATGTGTAGTTGCAATGTAGGTACCATGAGGGGAATAGGCGTCCCGTGGTGTGTTGGCGGTGGTTATGACAGATTCAATGGTAGGAGCAGTGGGAGAATAATCCATATGTATTATATGGAGGAGGGCACCAGCACAGCCCAAGATTGATGATGAAGTTGGTGAGAATTGGAGTGGGGTTGGAGTCTGTTGGAATTCCCTCCACTGGGTATAATGCCCAGAAGTATATCTCCAGATAGGAAGGTGGTCTCCAATAAAAGCAGCAAAGGTACTCCCATCAGGAGAGAAGGTGAGGTGCCAGTAAGAGCCTGTTTCCTGTAACAAGACCCCTGAATCTTGAATGTCCAGTATGAGGAGTTTAGGGTCATGATTGTAGTCTCCAGTAATAGGAACAGCAATCCGATAAGTAGCTGGGGAGAAGGCCCCAGGGTTGGAACCAAACTGCAAAGGGAATGATTCAATCTTGGTAAGGGTGGGATTTGCTTTAAAGATATTCATCCTAAAACCCCTATGACCCCATGCTGTTGTTGTTGCAATCCGAAAAAATTTATCATGAGCCCAGATGTATGGTTGGTTTCTTGACTGGAGTGTGCCAGAGGATAGTGTTGTACCTGTAGCAACATTGAAAATATTCACAGTAAGGGTTCCCAATATCTGTGAAATAGTTCCAATTGTCTTTCCATCTAATGACCACACAAGCTGTAACCCATTGCCAGACTCACACTCAATTTTGGTAACTTCTCCACCTGTCTGGGTATCCCAGATCACAATAGCAGTATCAGAACAACCTGCTAGGGAGTGTCCATCTGGTGAATAGGTAAGCCCATGCCTGAATCTGGTTATGACTTTGGTTGGCTGGAGGGTGGAGAGGAGTTTGATGGTGAGTGCATCCCAGATCTCTACAGCTTCTCTAGCCACTACAGCAACAAACTGACTGCATGGTGACCAAGTGGAGGATAGGTAATAGGAGTGCTTTGTAGAAACAGCTGTGCTGGGGTCCCATGAATCTGGGATTCCAATTACAACTCTTGGTGAGGGATGGGGCCGTTGATAATAGTAAAACTTTCGGATGATGGATGACAGGGGGGATAGTTCAAGTGCAGAGTGGTAGATATGGGTAGCAGAGACATTGATGACCTCAAAGAAGTTGGTCACAAATTGAAAATAGTCTCTTGCAGTGTTGAGAAGCTGATGATCATTGGCCACCTGATTGGATTATACATGAGTATCATGAGATGTGGTAGTGTGGACTAAAACAAACCTCCTGTAGCCAGGGCATCAGCTTTTCCAATGCAGTAACAGCATCTCTTGCAGCACCAATAACACTCAGTACTTCTAACCATGCCAGAAACCCCTCCTGTAGGAAACTTTGCAGAGTAGGAATAATAGCTGTTATATCTCCCCTCACCTCAGTGAGGTGGTTGTGCCAGGATTTACAGGCATACTGCAGTGCACCACTGATGTGATTGCCAATTCTTGCCTGTAGATCCTTAACCTCCAAATTCAGTGCATAGTTGGGGAGTGATAGGAGGTTCTGCCCCAAACTATTGTTCATCAGTTTGAGGCAGTTCAGAGCAAGCTTGAGGTGACCAGTTCTGGGGGAGATGTGAAACCTTTTGTTGGGACAGCGGAGTGGATCAGTGATGAAGTCAGGAAATGACTTGTGGAATGGAAGGACTGGAGAGTCGGGGTCCTTGGAAAGCTTGAGGAGGGACTGGATCATTTGAAGTAGGTTCATGACTTCTTGTTCTTGCATATTAACAAGGGTAGCAATTGCAGAAGGTGGAAGTGGGTTTACAGCCAGAACAACTGCACCAATAACAGAATGCACTTCTTCATCATCTTCAACACCCATCTCATCAAAGGTGCTTTGAAGACTTGTGAGATAGAGTGAATCAAGGGTGGTGCTTGGGCGGAACTTGGCTTTTCCTTCATAGACAGTACTCCCTGGGGCCCTTGTAATGATGTCAAGTTGTTTGCTGGGCAGGGTAAACTTGTGGTCCAAAAACTTGAGAGTTGCTACTGCATACACGAAGAGACCAGCTGCTCTCTCGCACAATAAGTTGAGGTGTTCATCTGTTGGCCAGCCATCCTGCTCAATATGTCGTCTCTTTGCAAGTTCAGATAGCCCATGTTCCAGTAAAAGTCGGATATCCATGTTAATGATAGAAGGCTCCACCTCATGGAGGACAAAGATGTCAGTCAATGGCCTGAGGAGACCAAGGCGGAAGCCGGATTGGATGCGAGGTTCTGGCCGGCCAGTGATGAGGAATTTGACATTTTGGATCCCCTCCACCAATCGACCGATGACAGAGAGGATGGCAGACTGTGGGTCTTCATCCACACATTCGTCCAATGCGTCAATGATGATGACTGTTGAGATGTCTGATGAACTGAGGGGTCCGACGATCAATGTCTCCATCTGGTAGTAGAGGGACTCGTTGACAATTTCTGGATTTGATTGGAGGAGACGGACTAGGATTGAACGAAATTGGGGGTATTTATGGGCGAGTTGGAAGGCGAGGGTGGGGAAGATGTAGCGGAGGTCACTGCGGTCTTTGAAATCGCGTGAACAGAAGAAGGTCGCTCCCAGTCTTCCATCAGCGAAGACGCGCTCAGCCATGGTCTGTGCAATTGTGGATTTGCCGGTCCCGGCGAGCCCGTTCAACCAATAGACAGGGGACATGTTGAAATCTTTGGACCACAACTCTATGTCATCCAAGACAGTCTTCCGGGTCCCTTTCAGGCAGCCCTGGCGGTCACCATGTCGGAACCCAGCCCCTTCGGCACGACGGCAGCCGTTGAGCACCGACAATTCAGCTGTTGGATCATAAGCCTATGCCCTGCGAAATTAGAATTATGTCCAACCTGCATCCTGTCAAGGTCAATCAGCACCCATTTTCCCTGAAACGGATGCTTTAAGACTTACAATCAGTGTACAGTTTTGATCGTACATCGCCTTCTGCTGCGAGAACTGCAAACTGCATGAGCGGACTATCCAGTGTGCTTTGTTAATACCAGTACTAACTTGGTATTCGACGATGGCATCCCTGAGATCGTCTGCAAGATCGCCCACAGCGATCATGTCCCCTTCGTTCTCCGTGTGCTCGCCGGTAGGAGAGCGTTCGGGTAGGTCTTGCAACTTGTCCTTGATGTCCTCGAGGGATCTGGGATTGTGTTAACGGAGGTGGTCGTTTGCGGCATGTCGGGGACGCGCACTCAAATAGACATTTCCGTCGCCTGAGCTCGGCGGCATCCCTCGCAGCATTTTCCTCCACTCTGAGCCGGTCCAACCGCGCACGGACAGACTCTATCTTTCTATTGACCGGGGATTTCTGTGAACGTGTGTTATTCAGCATCTCCAGTAGCGTAGGTACCCACTTGCCTGATGCAATTTCAAAAGCACATCAAAGGATGCCTTGTACCAACCGACCATCAGCTTAGTCTCGAAGTCGAAGATGAGAGGGAAAACCCACGGTCAATTGGACGACCTGGTTGTATATTGACTGTTGTTGTGACATCTGTCCCACGCGTCAGCAATTTCCGACTCTGACAGTCTCTGGCACTGACCTGATAGATGAGGATAGTTTGCCTAAGGTTTTCCACAAGCGTGAGGACTTCTCCCAAATCCTTCGTCTTATCGAAGACCCGAGCGACCTTTCCCTTTTCCGACAACGTTAGCGCTCGTGTTCCGATGTCTTCCAATGATCTATCATGGAGGGTCAGTTTTGGGAGGACGAGAAATTCCAGATATCGATACAAACTTTGCCAGTTGTGATCGTCTCTCGACCTCCTCGCGATCGTCATCAGGGTTCACCTTCGCTAAGGTCACCTGTAACCTTTTCAACCACGGGATGAGATCGTTGAGCTTGTCTTTCACATCATTATATTGCTAGGTGGTAGTCGTCAGCGAAAATCGAGGGTGATCTGATATACCGACGCACATCGTAGTGCTTGATCAGTGCATTGATGCCTCCTAAACACGACTTGAGGGGTGGAAACGCATCAGACGATTCTTTCGCGATGTCCAGTAGCATCTTGACGGCATCGATGAACCGTTGTTTTTTAGCTACGGGTTGTCAGGGGGCTCGAAAAGGTGGAAAAAGAACAACCGATTATCTTACAGGAACTTGGCTCGGTTGGCGTCCCACTGCTTGATGGGGGTCGTTTTCGAAGAGTGCCAGACATATTGTTGGTGTCGTTTGTGAGATGGACTGCAAGAGAAAAAAAGGCGGTCGGTTTAACAGCTCTGCGAGATGAGGCTGCTGTCCAACGTTAGGCTGCCAGCGCAGCACCAGTGTGTCAGCGCCTGCAAGTGTTTTGCGGTTGTTTTGACCGAGGACCCACAATCAACTGTACCTTTCGTAGTAGGGGATATTCAACTCGATTGCCTTCGAATCAACGAGGTTTCCCGGCCTGAAATCAAGCCAGAGCCATGCCAAAACACCTTCAAGTCCAGGATTCGGCCAAACATACGAGTCCTGCGTTCAAGGTCATACCGGGCGTATCGCAAGGCTTCAATGTTACCAGGAAAGTACCTGGGAACGAAGCGGGTGCCACAGTAGACCCATTTCAATCGATGACCCTTTCAGAATTGGCGTGCGACCGGCAGATCGAGGAGTTGGATGCAAGAACGAGAACAAGCCCAGGGAGCACTGTCACGATCTGGTGTACTCCTGTTTATCGTGGCCCGGCGGGCACTTTGACGTGCACGTGCGCACTTTTGGGTCCTTTCACCGACTATTTCCCAGTAAAGTGGATTAATTTCTACTTTCATAGAGGATCGAGGATCGGGTTTGAGATAGTGTTGCACGAGAAGCGGCGTGTGGAAGAGGGGAATTCGTGAGCAGCTGCATCCTATTACTTCCGCCTCAGTCATGGTGAGCCTGACATTAGCACAGCACCCGGTCCATGGCAAAAAAAAAAATGTATCGAAGCAACGTGGTGGACCAGTGGTGAGGTCGTGAACTCGAGCAGCATTGGTGGATACTACTTACTCCCACCTCATTTCGAAGGGGTTACGTGATATCCAAGGTTGATCAACACCGACACCTCTGCCAGCGCGCTGCGCGAGTTGTTCAGTTCGTCACCTTTCGCGCTTTTTTTGTTCTCGTTAATGACCTCCGCACATTTCCACCTCAGTCGGAATCCCCATCCGCGGGAGACTTCATAGCACGAGTGGCCACTGAGTGACAGGGAGGATTAAACTCAGGAGAGGTGAAACAGAGAAGAACATCACAATCAGGCCCTCGGTGGGAGAAAGAGACCCAAGGGAATCCAAAACTTTGCGCCGATCCTGTCGATCCGGATCACGGGAAGCCCGATGCCTTGTGGCAAGAGCGCAGACTTTGCAGGTAGTTCTCAATTAGGAAAGGTGCCCCAACCCAAGGAAAAATACAAACACAGTCGATAATTTTATGTTTAAAGAGTGTTGGTGTGGTGAGGAAACAGGGAACGGAATGGTTGCAAAGATTGGATGGACACGGGTTTTCCGTGTTTTCCTGGATGATTCGGTTGGTGGCCCAAAACCGAGGATAGTTTACAGGCCGTTGTTGAGCAGCTTATTAACGGTGCCGGGCGCTACAAGTGAGACCGTATTCAGCGTCCGGGGTCAAGAGTTTAAAGAGTTAAAGGACTCACGGATCTGGCTGAGAGCACCAGAAAGCGCTTTGCTATTGATAGTCGAGGCGACATCAGCTGGGCTCAAAGAACTGTCGAGGCCGAGGAGGTAGGCGGCGAAACCAGCGACGTGAGGAGTAGCCATAGAAGTTCCAGAGATGGTGTTGGTCTGTCCATCGTTCCAAGTGGAAGTGACGTGCAAGCCAGGGGCGAAGATATCGATAGGGGCACCGAAGTTGGAGAAATCGGCCATTGTATCATCGAACGCAGAGGCACCAACGGTGACGGCTTCCGTGACACGGGCAGGAGAGGTGCTGCTCGCGTCCTGACCATCGTTTCCGGCAGCCGCGACGACAGTAACACCGGTAGAGAAAAGCTAAAGATAAAATCGGTCGTCAGTGGTACGCTGCAGTCGCGTACCATCCACTCGGCACGTACCGCTTTGACGGCCGCGTCGATGCTGTCAGAAACACTACCACCAAAGCTCATAGAAGCAACACTGGGATTCCCGGACTTTTTTGCTTCCTCAGAGACCCAATCGATGCCAGAGATACTGTGGTTTGGTGACGCAAATTTCAATCACCATCGACAACACAAGGAGGGGGGAAAGAAGGCTCACACGTCAGCGTTTTGACCATCACCGTTGTCAGCCAGAACCTTGACAGCGATGACCTTGGCGGATTTGGCAACACCGAATGGTCCAGAAACAGCGGTTCCAGCACAGTGAGTGCCGTGACCGTTTCCATCCTGGTCCCCGTATCCGCCGAAGGTTGCTCCCCACGAGGCGCGTCCATCGAAGGCGGGGTGATCTATGAGGATACCGGTATCTGTTGGACACAGTAAGGAGGGGTGCGTCAGATTGCGAGGGCCAGGGAAATACCGATGACATAGACGGTTGCGCCGCTTCCAGCAGTGCTATCATACTTGTACTCAAAGTCCAAGGCGGTGTCACTGGTCCCACTCAACTTCTCCTTAGAGGAGACCCTAGCGAGACCCCAGGGAGCGTCATTCCTGTTGAAGATCGTTCAGAAATCCGTCGGCTTTCGGGAGGTGAACATACTGAGCCTTGGTGGCGAAGGTGTGGGAGACACCGTCCTCTTCGATCGAAGCGATATCCGGGTTGGCACGCAACTCGTTCAAGTGATCGACGGAGAACTCTCCGGCATAACCGTTGATGATGTTGAACTCGTGTGTGATCTTGCTTGGGGTGGACACGATCTTGCCTTGGATGGAGTTGATGTGGGCAGCACGAGAGGTACCCTCCTTGAGGGTGATGATGTACCTGCCGGGGACGGCATTCGCAACCTTAGAAACAGTGAGGAGGGGGGAGGGCGCGGCAAGGACGGGGAGAAGGAGAGTGGCGAGAGCGAGTAATTGCTGAGAGAGCATGCTGAAAGCTCGTGTGGTCCAAAGGAGTGGAATGGGCAAGGAGTGAGGCTGGGAGGCTGACAGACCGAAGCGGGGGAGGTCTGGACTGATTCCGTCCGAGATTTATGGGTTTTTTGGCCGCACAGTGGCCGCTTGCGAGCCCGCGGCATGGAAGTCAATCATGCCAAACGACGGTGATGATGGTAGTCAATCCCACGTGAAGGAGGGGCGGTAAGCGAAACCGCGGCCAACCAGGGGGATGTGCCAACTGCTTATGTTTCCATTCAGGTCGCGATCAAGAGAATCGGGCGTCCAATCAGGATCCACAGAAATACTATAGGGACCGTTTGAGCCGAACGGTAGATCAACGAGACTTGGGCGCATGTTGTTGTTCGGGGTCATGGAATGCTGCGAACTGGGTGGGACCCGCGAAGCGATTGTTGCCAACGGTTTCTTCCGCTATGGGCGCTAAATGTCGCAGTGGCGGTACCTGGCGTCCATCAGGAAAATCCACGCGCGATTGTGCGCGACTGACGCGCTTCCAAGGGATTCCACTGAAGTGTTCGGTTAATTGGAAGCACTCCCTGAAGGCCTGAAGCTTCACCCATGCTGTAAGAATCCGGAGTGTCATTTTATTAGAACCTGAGGCGGAACTTGATAATCTTCAGCTTGAGTACACGAGAGGATCTGCCAGCCGACAACAGATATTCTTTTCTGTTCAGTACACGGTGCACCTTTTCGAATCGAGGATACCCACGCCCAAAGGTCGATCCGCCTTGATCTGTACAGCCCTTTGCATGTACACCGTCGATTACCGGGGAGCCGTTGCGATGGGGGATTTGTCACACCAAGGCACCTTCCCCCTCCTCTGACCTTGAGGCTGAATTCCAGCCCACATCAAGACAATAAATTTACTACGATCGCGCCCTCTGGTGCCGACCTCACTTCAATCTATGGTGACCACCAGGGGCTACATGATCGCCTACCCTCACCCCTCAATTTCCCGTCGGAGACGTCTTCTTCCGTTTACTGTGCCCTCAAATATTGGTGCATTTCCACTCCACCGCAAGGTCACCGGAGCCAACCCAGACCACTCTACCGACCTCGAGTGCGTCATCCTTTGGAAGGTATGTCACCCACCAATGGCTCAACGTCAACTTCCACCCCGACCAGCAATCGCACGCCTCAGGACTCGCTTCAGCAGATGTGGGTAATGACTCCAAACAGCACATATACGAATGAATCAAGGGAAGAGAAAAGTCCCCTGAAACCA
>Ga0307517_10000789_pt1 | contig 54439 bp, 73 predicted proteins | sample 23_EM_MG_FD_194515 | JGI IMG/M metagenome (GOLD analysis project Ga0307517, IMG submission 194515) | Populus trichocarpa ectomycorrhiza microbial communities from riparian zone in the Pacific Northwest, United States - 23_EM | ecosystem: Host-associated > Plants > Roots > Unclassified | place... | reverse complement strand
CCCCCCCCCCCCCCCCCCCCCCCCCCCCCCCCCCCCCCCCCCCCCCCCCCCCCCCCCCCCCCCCCCCCCCCCCCCCCCCCCCCCCCCCCCCCCCCCCCCCAACCTACCTAGTGCAAATACGTACGCCCCCATCGCTCCCAATAACTTCCTCGTACTCGTCCAGTTCCCCGGCGGAGTACTCCGTTAATAGATCTTTCCTTGCAGCGTCGTTGGCTTCTGCGAGGGACTTGTGCACGCTGCGGACTTCGGTATCTGCGTAGTCGAAGAGGATGTCGACGGTTTCGCGGAGGACTTGGTATGTGCCTGGGCTCCTCTCGGTTGTAGTACCAGTAGGGGTGACGCTGGGGGGGGTTGGACGGGTGGTTGTGATTGTCATTGCGGCGCCGGATGGATAGAGGAACTGGACGGATGGATGAATGGACGGATGGACGGATGGATGGATGGATGGGTAACAGGATTTCAGGTGGGAATTTAGTTAGGAGCTTTGAATGCGGGGCAATTGAGAATTGGCGGCCGGTGTTGGTAGGCGTGGTGATGTGTTATGTATATATATATATATACACATAATATTTTCAAATACACACCGTTGTAGTCAGCCATACCTAACTTTTTCCTCTCCTATCATATATTTATAAGTCACTCACTCCCCAATATCTCATATTCCACCACCACCACCACCACCACCACCACCACCCCCTTTTCACCGCCATCGTCATCACCCATTAACTGATTGATCACCTCACATTATTTTTCCTCCTAGGCCACGGTATCCCTAGGATAGGTAGTTGTAATCGCTCGCCCGTTCGCTCGTTCGTTGCGCTCATTAGGGCCTGTCGCTAAGTGTGGGGTCGGAGGGGCATAGATATCGTGCATGAATCGTTGATGTTACTCCCGCTCCGGTTGGCTGGTGGGTTATCATACTCCCACGGTCGCTAAGTCAACATAATCGTTTCGGGCGATTCGGGCGACGAATGCTTTTTATTAATTATAATATCACGCTCTAAGCTCGTGCTAGAGGCATGACAGCTTGCCCCCTCCCTCCCTCCTCAGTGGTGGGAATGGTTGCATTTGCCTGCGTGAGGAGATGCGCGCATTTACCGGTTGCGGGGTTGTTTTGTGGCGAGTGATTTTCGGTGATGTTTTGGGGAGGGGTTGAGTGAGTGATGGATGGTTGGTTTGGTTTGGTTTTAGGGCTGATGCTGTGCGGGCATTGTTTGATACTTATTGTGGGTTTTTTGGTGGGTTGTCGTGTTGACGTCATTGGGTTAGTTGTACTATAAGTTTGTTGAAATAATGGATTGTTATCATGTGTTCATTTTTTCCCAGGAAACTGATATTTGTGCGCTGTTTTTATTGTAATGGCGCTAGGTTTTGTTCCCATTTGCGCTGCATATACGGGTGCTGGTATGGGTGTTTGTGTAACTCGACCGTATTCTAGAAAGTTGCCGGGAGATCTGGAGAGTGAGAGTGTGATATCGTAGTAGAATCATTGGAAACCGCGAAGGTGCAAACTCTGGGTGCCGGGGGTACCCGATCGGGTCGGTATGGTCCCTCCTCCCCTCCCTTCTAAGCATCATAAAGTTGTAATTTTTCCCAATTGTCCACTTCCAAACTCTCAAAAACATCAAATCAACACCAATCCACAGTCTAATAGTAAAAAGACAGGAGCCAGCAGGTTCGCACCCTACCAACTAGCTCACCCTCACCCTCACCCGCAGCAGATGTTGCATCATGCCAAACAGTCCCATAAAATCATCGCCAGCGGCAGTAATCATCTCAGCTCACCGGTCAAGCCAAGAGACCTTCCCCGGTGGCCTAGAATTAAAGTTGTTATACTATACTTGTATACCTTCACATCCACCTACCAAAGCTCTCGGCGCCAATACATCTGTAAACACTTGAAATTGCCAAGTATCGTTATGCCCTTGTTCCATTGAATCCCGCATGACATATCCTTCTTCTTCATCAGTGTATGTATACCGAGCAGTGAATTGACCGCCACCGCTGCTCAGCCAGGTGTCTGGCCAACCACCTACGACATGGGATAGCGCACCCCTGAGAAGTGGATAGGATAGGATAGGATAGTCCGGAGGAGTATGATACCAGGCTTCCTTGGGAAGCGGTACTACGATAGCCAAAGGACGCGCGGGCTATGAAAATGTTTTCACCCCCTTGTTTCTCCTTCCTTCCTTCTTGTCTTCGCTCGCTTCACACCATTCTTCCTGTACTGTACACAACTTTCCTCAAGTCTTCCCTTCCCATCAAGCTATCACAATCAATCATGATCTTCATCTCCACTTAAAGCGGTTTCACTCCACTGCGTAAAAATCCTCACCGTAAATCATTACCTCCGCAGCCTATATTTTCAATAATAATATTATGGAATAAGAATGGGATACCGAGTGATTTGGCATGAAGTGCAGACCCCGATCGAGAGCAAGCTCCCAGCACTGAATTCACCTAGGGGTGACTGGCCTCAGATTTAGACATGCAGATTTGTGTACTTGTGAGAGGGAGGATGATTGACTCGGTATAAGGTGCCGGGCCCCAATCTCCTTCCGAACCTTTATTAACCCAATACCGTAATAATAAGTGAATCACCGGCATACATGATATAGCGTAAACCAGTGCAAACACATGAATAAATGAACAATTACCACCCCCTCATCACGAACTCTCTAATCCTTCCTCTTCCCCGAAAATCCATACCCATACCCGCCCCCATCACCCCTCCCTCCAACACCAGGTACATACCCGTACCCGACACCCCCTCCCCCGGTTCCCGCACCGTTCCCAAAGTTCCCAATAATCCCTCCCGCCCCACCGCCCCCACCCCTACGATCGAAAGCATACTTCTTCAACCTCCTCGGAAACTCCCACCCGACCAGGAAAGTATAAGCGCCACACGCACCCGCGAACGCCGAGAGCAGGCAGTACCCGAGCAAGTGCACGGTGACGTGCTCGCCATTGCTCTTCGCCGGGAGCGGGGACAGCGTGCGGAACCAGTGCACCTTCAGCCGGAGCGGGAGTGGGTCGCCGATTATGATCCGCGTCAGATCCGATGATGTTGGGGAGGTTGAGTATGCCGCGCCCGAGTCTATAACGCCGGAGGTGGGCGAGGTTAGGTGGAAGAGGACGTTCATGTTAGTCGCTAGGTGCATGTGTGAGGCTTCGAGTTTGCCGGCGAGGGCAAAGACTATTTTTCTTTCGTTAGTGTTCGCGTTTGGGATGGAGGAGAGAAGGGGAGGGGTTTACTTACCTAAAGGAGCGTACTCGTCCTCACTCTTCTTCTCCAAGTCCCGCTCGCCGCCCAGTGGGCGAATAGGCACTCGACAGGCCAGCGGCGAATCGTGATGTACGTAGAATTCGAAAAGGTGGAACATCTCGTCCGACAAGAAAGATATGGTGCAATTCACCTCCTCGTCTTCTAGAAATTTAACCTCCAGTGGTCGACCGGTCTCGTTACATGTCGCGAATGGGATGTACTGCAGTATTCCTGTCTTCTCATCCTGTATGTGTTCGCCGGTATCTCTAGTAATTATCATAATTAGTTAGCCCGCCGTGAACATTAGGAAGAGTGGCTGCCATGACAGACAGAGAGAGAGAGCTTGGGGAAAAAATGGAAAGCTTAGGCTTACATCGTCCGATTCAAGCATTGCACATAAATCTGATCTCCAGGGGTATACTTCAACGGCTCGGGGTCACCGGTACCGGGTTTCTCATAGGCGTTGGATGAGGATATGAACAGCGATAAGAGTAAGGCCGCGATGCCAGAGTGGTTATGTGGTAAACGCATGATTCCAAAGAGAATGAGGGAGAGACAGTTAGGCGCAGTAGGATATGCAAGCGACCCAACAAAATTGTGATGCAGGGGAGCTACTACCCTACCGGCACGATATCAACAATCTCTCGCACGCGGGTGTTGTTTGCATGAGCGTGAGAGTGAAATATAATAAAAATAACACAATAGGGGTCACCTTGGCTCTAACATATAGGCGGGCCGCTTTAACCCTTTCCCTACTGCACAGTACGCCGTCATCTTTTTCACTAAAATCGGTATTGATAGCAGCCAAAAATCTATGAGAAAACAATATTTTGATTCTAAGTTAGAGGATATAACTGGAAATCCACCCCCCATCTGTCACCTACACAATCAAACCCTCCTATGAATTGCCCATTTTATTGCACGAATATCACTTTTGCTTTCTTCTCATTCTTCTCTCACCTCACTTGAAAAAGATACAAGGAAAAAAGGGTGGGAATTCGTACACGAAATGATGCAATACCTAACAGAAAACGATTGAAAAAGAATAAGAAGGGAGGGAAGGGAGGGAAAGCGATACAGGGGAAGGGAAGGATGAAACCTGAGGACCAAAAAAATATGTATATAAAAAAAAGAACCCCCAGATAATGGCATAAAAGGACGACGACGAAGGATAAACGCAAAATAGCGCCCGGCCACCAATTCCTCTGGCATGTAGAAAACCATACAATCCGTATAGGTAGCTCTGTTGAGTATGAAACACCCGGAAAAAAAGTAGAAAAATTCAATCCCCCCCAGAATATTGAAGTAAAAAAGTTTCAGAACACATCTCCGGTAAAGTAATCATTCCACCCACCAGACACAAGAAAATGAAATGGTCCATCTCTTACAAGAACCCCATCTAACCTCTGCTAAAGAATGAAAATTCGACATAAATGCCTTTTCTACATATGCAATCTAACCAACTACACTGCCGGGTCCTGGGTCACGCACACTACCGTGCTCACCCATCCCCAGCTGACCAGGACGGTTGTAACTCCATCCAGTGAATTGTTGTTGCACTGATTGGCTCAAAAAGTCACCATCAACGACTGAGTCGGTTGGAACCTCGCTCGTGAACTCCTTATCGAAGTTGGCAGTATCCATGGCATTGGTCTAAGAGTAAACGTTAGCCTCACCCAAGGTCACAATTTCTTCATTCGCCACATACCACGTTTGGCCTAAAGGCTGGTTGAATCTTCTTCTGTAAAAGACGCTTCCAATCAACAGTTTCAAAAAACTTGTTTGCTTTGATTTCAGCGGCTCCATTGGCCCCCAGCCTCTTTTCCGGGTCACGGTCCAAGAGTCTAATCAATATACTCTTCGCATCTCTATCAATATCTGCTGGGAATTGGAGCGGGTCCTGGAGAATCTTGCGGTACATCTCGTTGGTGTTTTCATCGTAGAATGGCGGTAGTCCTGTCAACATTTCATACAACAAGACACCGAGCGTCCACCAATCAACAGTCTTGGTGTAACCATGTCCAAGGAGAAGCTCTGGAGCCAAATATTCCGGCGTACCGCAGAATGCTAAAAACACGCGTAATCAGTATGCAAGTCTTGACCGGAGGTGAGCAGAGGCGGTGAACAAACTGTTTGTTGTGTCAGCCTCCTTCATGTTCAACTTGCAAAGGCCGAAATCGCACAAAGCGATATGGCCTGTATAATCTAGTAAAATATTCTCAGGCTTCAAATCTCTATAAATGACGTTAAACCCATGTAAACACTCCAATGCGCATAATAACTCTGCGGTATAGAATCTCGAGCGATTAATCTCGAATTTTCCTTCTCTCTGAAGATGGTGAAACAATTCTCCTCCATTGACAAAGGCAAGTACAAGGTATAGCTTTTCGGGAGACTGGAACGAGAATTTGAGAGGAACGATAAAAGGATTGTTGATCTGTGCTAAAACGGTGCGCTCTGCAAGAGTATGATTGACTTCTGATCTTGAAATGATATGGGCCTTTCGGATAGTTTTGAGGGCATAGACTCGCTGAGTATCACGTTTCCTAGAGAGGGAGAGGTTAGTCCGGTGTAACAAGGGCTAGGACGAAAGCTTATCACCGAACTTACTTGACCTGCATGACCTTCCCGAAACTACCTTTCCCAACAACTTTCAACAATTCGAAGTCATCAATTGTCAGTGGCATATCCTGGTTACGCCTGTACTCGATGCCAAGCCTAACGCTCCCAGTGGACATGCTCAATGGTACCCAATCAACGCCACTAAACCCTGGTGCAGGTGGTTGCTGCTGTTGCCCCTTCTTTCCGGACTGCGGGGGAGTCGGCTCTTCGAACCTCGGTTGAACCTTGCAGCTTCCTAAGAACAAGTCTTCATCTCTCCCAACTGAGCCGGGATTTCGCATATATACTCCGATGCTCAGATCGGTGTCTCTGCTAACATCGAACTTGTACTGAGTCGTGTACCCCGAGAACATGGGAGAATCCAGAGTCCCAGAGTTAGCATTGACAATAACCTGTGTCTTGTCAAATTCCAAGACACAGTATGTTCTGAAGAGCTTTGACATTGCTCGGTGGTGCCCATGGTGAGCTGCGGAGTTGCCAGTACCGGGGCGAGACGCGGGAGTGCCGTTTGAGGCAGAGGAAGACGGGCGTTGAGAATTGTACGCCGGATGTGTTGGAGGCAAGGACACGCCTTTTGCCTCATGGAGGGTCACAATAAGCAAGCCCGGCTTCACAGTGGAGGTTGGAGCAGCATCGCCACTGTTGGTGGAGGTGGCTGTGGTAGGCACAGTCCCATCGCTGGCGACAAGAGTGGAAGTGGAGGCCTGTGCCGTGGAGTTCGGGGTGATGGTGGAAGTCGAGGAGGAGCGGGAGGTCGAAGTAGCGCTCAGATGTGTCTCTTTGAGTTCTGTAGCACCGAGATAGCAAGTCAGCAAGCTCCCGTGAAGGTAGAGTAAGCTCTCTGGTCGCAGGTCTAGGGTGGAAGTGCTCAAAAAAAAGGCGCAATGAGCCTAAAACTACTTGCACAGTGAAAAAAAATATGAAAAAAGAGATGGGGTGTAACGTTTTAGAGACTTTGGTAGCTTCCAGGACATTTTTACGGATTTCGAGGGTTGTTAAGGCGTGAGTCGAAAAGGGTGGACTTTTGTTTGATGGGGGATAATTGGAATCCGCAGGTAGCGACCGGTAGAAGACACCACAGTTTCAATGAAGCAGTTGAGAGAGGCAGTGGGGTAACCGGAAAGGATAAACTCTAATGTATGGCAGTTTGGGTGCTGAGAGGAACAGACTGGAAGGAGCCGAGTGTAAGTACCTGGTGAGGGAGAGAGGGTGTGGGAAGTTCGGGGGGGGCGAGAAAGAAAGGGAGGAGGCGAGAGGTGAATAGATGAGGAGAGGAAATACAGGCTCTGTGCGGGACAGGGCGGGAGCGAGAGAGAGGGGTTCGAGTGAATGGTCAGGTCAACAACACGACAGGGTCAGGGGAAGAAATGGATGGGAAGATGAATGTATCGTACTGTACGAGTGCTGGTGGTAGGATGGAGGGCTGCTCTAAAAAGGGACCCCGACCAAGCAGAGGTGTAGCGGCAGAAGGGCAGAAAGGAAAGCAGGTTGGGGAAAGAATGAGGTGGAAAAAGAGTGGAGAGTGAAAGAGAGAGGCTGGAGGAAGTGGACAACCACCAATTCTTTCTTTGCCCCAGCTCTTCCAATCAGTGAAGAAAGGAAATAACAACAACCAGGACCTCTTGTTATGATATCAATATCAACTTAAGTTATTGTGGTTTTCCGAAAGGTTGCGAAAGGAGCCCACAGCTTTCCCAGCTTTTTTTTCAGAGCTTGATTGCGCAATAGTATCCACCATGGGCCGTACTAAGAACTTCGCGCTGAAGAATCAGATATACTGTGGATTCTCGGGCTCAGTGGCTTGCCAAGTTCTAATTAAACAGAGAGCTCTGAAAAAAAAAAAAGGATTCGCAACCTTTTGTCCAGCGAGTTTTTCGCAACCTTTACGAAAAGCACAATACAGTCGTTCTGTTCCACAGTATGATTACCTTTCGCCCCTTCTAAACCTTTTGTGATAGACTGAACGAAAAAAAGTGACCAATTACCAAGGAGGGGAAAATCAAAATCAGTGTCAGTTCAGGACTTCTTTCTCGCTTAGTCAGTGTAGACAATCAATCATTTATCGCTGCTCAGCATCCCCTTCTCTGCTTGTTCATCTCTCCAGTCTTCCAATACGCTCCAGATCCTGTAAATAATTCCAAAGTTAACCACTTTCTAGCCCTACTTGTACTCGAGTACATCGCCGGAAATTTCCAATAAAAAAAAACTGAATCTGGCTTCTTTTGCTACCGGTACAGTACAAGAAATTACCCACCAAGGCTCGAGCATGAAACACCGGGCGGAAATACTCGGGCGGTCCCATCAGCTTCAGGGGAAAACTCCCTCCTATTCTTCTACTGGAAGCAGCACAACATACCGGCAGCACGTTCTCAACTCCCTTATGGCTTGATCATAGAATTGCCAATACATTGGCCTCATCGTTGCAAATTCAAAAAATTTATTCCGGCGCCAGCCATCGTGAGAAGGGACTGGGCAGAACGTTCAGATTGGTCACGTCCGTCCACATTCACCACCGGTACAGCTCTCCTGTCCAAATTTCCACCCTCATTTCCGATGAATTATGCTCACCACCGCGCTCCGCCACTCCCGTCGTAATTTGCGGTGGGGGGGAGAAGGAAAAGAAAGGCGCTGCAAGTAGCCTTGTATTCATTTCATTTGCTCTCCTTTGCGATTTATGCAATAAATAGGCATTGTAAGGAAACTAAACTCGAGATACGGTATGATACGAGCACATACCGTAAATATATTTAGCCCAAGCATTTGTGCTGTATGCATGGTGCAACCAGTGCCGAGGTGGAGTGCCTCCTCCACAGCAAAAGGAGGGACCATATCCAGGTGTTCCAGGACTGAATAGTTATTGTAACGGTATTGCTCGTGTGAGTGAGTGTTACTCGAGTAGATTAAAGGGTGATTGTGCCGATAAAGCATGGGGAAATATGGAAATCATTGCATGGTGTGCGATGTATCTGGGATCTTGTAGGAGAAGGGGACTTTAAACCCCCAAAATAGACACGGTATCCTTCCCAGAACGTTTTCCCCCTGCTGTTACACAGACGGAGAATATCTACGCGTGTACCGGTGCCGGTACCTATCCCCAGAATGCCCGCCCCGGTTGGAGTGACATTGAGGCACAGGTTTAAGCTTCCGATAGTAACGGACTGAGATACGATGGCTAATGCAATAAGAAAGATTCAAAGATTGGTACAAATACAGTGAGAGAACAACAACTAGTGGGCTGAGAACACCGGTAGCAACCTCACGGCCAACGGGAGCTCGAACTACAGTGCTTGAATGAGAGGAGAGGGAATACACTAGGAATAAGAGATTGAGACCCTTTTGAATCACCAGCACGTCAAATAGATCTATGATTTTTTGAAAGCAAAGCCGAGATAGAATCCTACCCACATTTAGTACTGGTTCGAGGGGATCAATAGGGGTGAGTCACAACTAACCACAGGCCTCCCATTCTTCATCTCCAAGAGCAAATTTGCCTTCCTTGTCTCTAACCCCCATCCGCTCGCTGAGGATGCGAAGATCTTTATCATCTTTCTCCTCTCTCCAAATATCATGGAATGGCTTTTTGTAGATTAATTCAAGACTGTAGTCTTCAGCAATACTGTTTAGTACAATTGTCAGTCTTGCACGGCAGAGCAGTATACCTTGTCAATGACGACAAAAGCCGTGTCGGAATAGGGGAGGGATCGCCTACGCTCTGAAGGCCTCCCAAGGGACAACATATTCTGGAACTTCTTCAACGGCTTCTTCCAGGAAGAAGCTATACCTCCAGCCCCATGGTGGCCTGAAAACACCAGCCTTGGGCGGTTCTTCGGCAAATCTTACTCTATAGATACTGTTTCCCCATTCCTGCAAACCATGCTCGGATTTGTCCAATTTCTCCTTTTCGGGAGAGTCCGCGGGTATGTGCTTGCCCTGAACGCGCGCCGAGATGACATCGCTAGAGGGGATTGTTCCTATAAACCTGCCTCCTTTTTTCAGAGCACCCGAAACATTTCGGAGCATGTTTCGACACTTTTGCTCGGACTCAAAAGCGTAGTGCATGCAGAACATCATTGAAACTACATCGAAACTTGAGGTAAAATGTTAGTTTTCTGTGTAGCAAAAGTCGCAAGATATGAATTCTTACCCTCCTCCGCTGCCCCATCTGGCCGACATCCGAGTTGGCTGTCCAGGACCAACATTGGGGTCTACGCCGACCTTGGAAACAATCGGAATTTCTCCCACCCAGCGAGTCCAACAGTCCATCACGTGGAATTCAGCCTGGAAGATCTGATGTCCACCCCCGCCCCTTCCACCGCTCCGCCTTCTCCTTGAATCCCTGATCATACTCTCATACCTATCCCTAGCATGCTGGATACTAACATCTGCGGTGTCGACACCAACATAGAATCTAACCTCCTGGGGGGCACTCTTCCACTTGAGCAAATCACCTCCTTTACCGCATCCCATATCCAATACGACGAGGTGTGAACTAGAATCTCTAGAATGATTGCGAGGATCGAAGTCGTCATTCGGAGAGAATTTCTGGACAATCGTAGACTTGATCCAATTGTTGAAACTTCTAAGACCTTTAATTCTTGAGTCAGTCTTTCGCCAGGTTTTGCCTAATTCCCTTTTATCGTTGTAGTGGGCTTTGACAACTTCCTCGACACCTCTCTCTTTGATGACCTCTTTGGCCTTTCTCTCTATTTCCTCCTCCATCTTTCTAATTCTCTCCCTATTTTCGGCCTTTTCCTTCTCCGAGAACCTGCTCGCTTGTCCAGGCCTCTTGCGTTTCCGCGGGGGGCTAGAGTCTCTACTCCTAAAACCATCTTCTCCTGGTGGTAGAGTCGGTGAAGGATCCCTTTTAGGAATCAAAGGAGGGGGTGGTGATTTGTATCTGTAACGACCACCAGGGGACGTTGGCCGGCGTTGGTAGGGCTGGTGATGCGCAGGAGATCTAGAACGGCGTCTAGGAGCATAAAAGTTTCCACGGGCACCCCGAGGATCGTCGGAAGTTGGTCTCCTATTGTCGGTTCGAGAAGTTGCCGGATTAGAAGCATCGCCATCTCTCTCATTGGAAACCCGCTGTCGCCTCTCGCCTGGCGACGACGACGAAACGCGCCTCCTCTTTGTTGCCGAAGAGGGGGCTGGTGCATTACTGTCCATCTTTGCCTCGCTGTGTGCAGTAGTGGTGGTGGCGGTGGTACTCGTAGTATCAGTAGAGGTTTTAGGTAAACTGGTATTTTTTATATCCTTTAGTGGTGTTTGTGGGCTCATAGTCTCAGAACTAGCTTCTGGGCTGCCGCCCTCCCTTTTGTCTGAGGAAGTCTTAGTGCCAGCGCTACCTTTCAAAGCATCACTCTTGCCTTCTACAGGGCCCAGGAGGTCGCCAACAGTGCTTATCCGACGACGTGGAGGGGTGCCTGCGTCCACTGGAACAGCTGGAGACGCCTGCTCTTGTTGCTGTCGTTCTCGGTCCTGCTGTTCTCTCCGTTCCTGTTGTTGCTGCTCGGTAAAGCAGTCGCGAGCGGAATCGTACATCTTGTGGGTCGTATCCTACTGGATCACAGGGTACTTGTGGAGGCGTATGAGAGAGCGTCGTTATTGAGCACAGAAGATTGGAGAACACCAGGTTAGCGGTTTCGTGCTGACCCGCATCTTAGGTTTGAAATTCTTTGTTTTCCTTGGCGGATGGGCCGGATCGGGAAAAACATAAATCAATGACGTTCAATCCTTGTCAAGAGCTATCCACCATTTCTAAATGCTCCATAGAAAGGTACCAAATTATAGGCGTTTTTATTTCGAGAACAATAAAACGAGTGAATACCGTGGGCTTTTCTGCTCAGTGTCATAGCTTTTAGGCTCCATGTTGGTTTTTCAGCCTCGCAATTACATGTACGTTAGCAGGCGTCACAGTCTACCTGACCAGGCCCCTCACTCCAACACATTGTTGGGCTTTGTATGAGGAAACGAGCGGTGGTCAGCAGGGCAACTATCATCTAAGTAAACTACTTGAAAGTTTCTTATTTAGGTTTAGCTGTTCGGGTGGGGGCCTGTTTGGGACGACCGTGAAGCTCTCTATTGTTATAGGAAGTTTCACTACCAGGGTGTGAAGGTATTTCAGGCCCGGCAACACCAATCCTTCCACCTCCTGTAAACACTGTTCCTTTTACAACACTTCCAAGAACCCAAAATACTATAGTAAACAGCATAAACGACTACTAAACCATGGTGTGAAGACGAATAGCAGTAATCATGCTGCAAAAGGGAACTTATAACCAAAATTCAGAGGGTGTTTAGTATCATACTATAAATTAACTCGAAACACCCAAGTTATGATATGGTTAATTTCTGCAGGATAGAGTTGGATTAGTATCGGCAATCAACTTAACAAATATTAAAGAACTTGTCAAAGGAAAAGAATATAGTCTACCCAACTCATCTGATTGTGAATTTGAGCTCATAAGGTTAAAATTTAAGAAATATAATATTCTCTCCTCAAATTTACAAATGAATCAGAAAAAATAACCCAATGTCTAATAGCTAACAGCATAATCTCCACCTACCACTTAATAACAGCTGCAGGGTACTATTATTTGAAAATTCTATAATAATATGGCATATCAGGACCTAACAGCTTAGCTAAAATGTGAAATATTTAGGCCCTGTTTGACATGCAAGAAAAACGTCATTTTCTCAACTTTATGGCATTTTTGCCGTATTATAAATGAAATATTACAACTTTGACCTTTTTGCTTGTATGATAACAATAATAATTTTTTATATAGTGGCATGCTAAATAAGGCCTCGGGAAATTTAATGAGTCATTATATCGAATTTGGAAGGTCCAATGCGAGTCATCATAGCCAGCATGTCAATTAAAACCTTTACAATGTCATATAATTTACGCATTGCAGAGTCTGTACTGGAATAATACCGGTATTATAAACAAAAATTTATGTTGTTGCAATAATTATATCCTGCTAACTCTGTACTGATTTTATATATACTTTAGAGTATCCATTTAGGTGATTTCCGATATTTCTTTTACTATGATACATGCTACTGGTATGCTGGTATAGCTCGCCTATAGGGTCCCATATCCTTTATCACACTTCAAGAACAATGCTTGCTAACAACAGGGTAGCAAGAGTCTTCTAAGTAGCTGGTTTCGGATACGCCACTTGGTACATTGTAAACTTTTATCATAATTTGTTTTACTGAATGATAGAAAGAGAGGGCTAGGAGTACTTAGAAGGGTATGAAAACCCCGCGGACACGGCTACTTGTGTAAGCAGTATTTCAGATATTACGATGATGTACCGGTATTGATGCTAACCACCTGCAGCGCGTTGATACGTAGTATAGAGCAAGTATGTTTCAAAGGTCTATATCTAGCCAATGGAATCAAAGTGTATCTGTAGTATACAAAATCCAGCGAATGAAGGAAATTAGAGCCAGCCATAACGCCTGTAAATTTATTTACCAATTACATCAATTATTTACCTGTATGTATCAAACATTAGCTCTCTTAGAACTAATATGCCAGGTGCTCAAATGTATTTAAATCCAACGTACCATTCTTCATGACCGCTACTCCTTTTCTGACTGCCCCAGCCAATGCACCGGTTTGTATCCCTTCGCTCCCACCACTCCCAACTCTCCATTCAACTTCAGCCAAACCCTCCATCCAGAGTATTCTCGTTTGTTTTGGGACCTCTAGTCTTCCCAACTCGTCCGACAAGCTCGACAGCAAGTCGGCTAACGCTAAACCTTTCTTGGTTTTAATATCGATAATCGTTCTCAGGCTAGTTGTGATATCACTGCTAAGCAGAGTCTTGAGGATGATTTGTATATCCTCGGGATGTGGTGCAGCTATACAGTCGTAGATATGAGTTTCGGTGATCTCTTCCCGCTCTGCAGAAGGATCTGGGTGGCCTTTGTCGTCTAATGGGGTAGATGAGGCGTGACACGCCTGCAAAACATTCAACGAGCGTCTCATGTCTCCACGAGAGAGCTGAAGAAGAGCATCTACAGCAGAAGATGTGATTTTCACTTGTTCTGTGTCGATGACGTGGTCGACTCTTTTGCGAAGGGCATCTATCGGAAGAGGAGAGAATCGGAAACGAGTGCAGCGGGACAGAAGTGCAGCGTTCAGTTTGTGCGTATAGTTTGCGATTATGCAGAATCGGGTGTTCGCAGTATACCTGTGTTGGACACGGGGACGACGTTAGTCTGGATGTCCAGAACTCCAATCATTGGTGGGAATGCACATGGGGAATGATAGGGACACGTTACTTTTCCATAATTCTCCTCAATGCATTCTGGGCAGTGCTGGTCATCGCATCAGCTTCATCCAGGATGATCAATTTGAAACCCCCAAGTTCACCATCAGTTTTGGTGGAAGCCCCGAAAATCTGCTTCGTTGATGCAAATGTTTTGATTTGTTCGCGGACAACTTCGATACCTCTATCATCCGAAGCATTCAACTCGAGGACCTGTTGGCGAATGTTATGAGCCCCATATATATGCCGTGCCAGCGCAAGAATCGTAGAGGTTTTGCCGGTTCCAGGCGGCCCATAGAAGAGCAGATGGGGAAGTCGCTGGAAAGTATTAGTGCGCTGAAGAAAAACGGCTTAGGGGCACAAGAATACATTTGTTTTAACAAACTTATTAACTGGCCAAACACGCTTAGCATGATCCATCAGTGTCAGACAATGAGTGCAAGCTTACTCGTAGTGAGAATGTCTTCGTGTCCAGAGACATCGTTGAGGGTGTCTGGTCGGTATTTCTCTACCCTAAACAATTATAGAGGTCAGCCTAGAATACAAAAAAAAAAGAGTAGTAATAACAAACCAAGGAAGTGTATCACCAGCGCTTACTGGCAGGTTGGCCTTGCTAAGTTTTTTCCCTTTTTGTTCACTCGAAAAGGTAACATCGTTGGTAGTGGCATGCTCCTCATCGACCTCCATCTCATCAATGTCCGACATTTTCAGAGTAATTGTTCGACTAAATTGATAGAGAGAAAGTTGTTGGTGGATGGAAAAAGTGCCCGGTCTTGGAGAGGCGTCGTGGCAGCTGGGCAGTTCGCGTAGAGTGCCTCTGTTGCTTAATCAGCTTTTGCTTTGGGACTTTTGTCAAGGGTCGCCAGGCGACCCTCCAGCCACAACCAGGCTCGACCTCACTTCATGAAATCAAGCAATGATCAAACAAAAGCCAGCACACGAAACCACAATTCTTTTATGTACACGGTACAAACCTCCCAATCTCCTCCTTTATCCTCTAGAAATCACTGAGAGAGTATTTATGAGCCGCGATACTTCTGACTGACCATGATGGTAATCCTTACGAATTGCATCAATATTCCTCCGCCCATCCCTCCCTTTACATTTTTTGGGCACTGCCGACCTGTGGTGCTTGAGCACCATCAAAAATTGCGGTTTCCAAACACTTCATCATGGAGTGTTGTCACTCTCGGTCGGGCATTACCACCCCGGTACCTTCTGGGGCGCTGTATGCCAACCCCCAATACTTGCTGCAATCCCTGTTTATCTAGTGTGGGGATCGAAGCGTCTGGTCAGCAATTTCTGGGCGGTTACTGTGCTCGTATACTCTAAGCCAATACCAGCCGACATCATTACAGCACAAAGGGACTCTGCAGACCCGTTGGAGCTCTAAACCTCAGCCGTATGTATTCAAGCTACCGGTAGTCCGGGCATCCTGGTCTGCTCCAGCATCGCCAACGCCATAGATCTCTCCCGTGTCCGAAAATGTTACCCCTTCAGTTACTTTCTTGTTTAGGCCAGCGGTTCCACCGATGCAAGCCATCGTGATGGTGAACACCCCCATTGCTCGGCCGTATCTAGACCGTTAGATACGACCAAGAGATCCCAAAACTGCTCCAACACTTAAAATACTAGCGTGAGGAGACACTGGGCAGGTAGCCGGAGCAGCAGCTCACGCTGGGGGCTACGGCGGCTACGTGTCATGCCTAAACTCGTAGGGCATCTAAATTTCATATTCATTCTCTCACCTAGCAGCTGCTGCCGGCGAGTGCTTTGAGTGAGTGTCGGTAGAAAAACCTGGATGGGAGCTAGGATAGAAATTCTAGATTAAGATGGCTTCTGATTCCCCCCCCCGGCTTACGAACCCGGCTAATTTCTCGTTGGGACGTTCACCGAAATCAAGTATTTTGGCATTGCCCTGCGGTCTGGACATATTTCTCACTGGCCGGCGGGCAAATTGTTCCGAGTGATCGAGTATGATTACAGTTGCCAGCATGTCGCCCCCGGGCAGGCAACCTCGTTGTATTGGGCGAAATTCCTATTTCATAGACTGAAAAATTGGTTTCCCCCTGTCAGTTTCCGAGGCATAGATGACTAAGGAGAGTTTGACCCTCCATCTCGGTATTCCGCAGTGATTATCAGAGTAGGTGTGGTCATATATCTAATATTAGTTATGGTCTGGTACGAGTATTCTACGGGGAAACCAACGAGAGCCTTATGAATCTCTGGCACATCGATTTTATGCACTCAGCACCACTTGAGCTCTCGCTTATATGGATTGAATGCTTTGGCTTTCCGTCTGCACATGCCGTGATGACTTCCAGTTCACGGATCGAAGCAATATGTTCCCGCCGCAGCTGTCATACTACCATGCATAGATCGACGAAGCCGTAGCATGCGTGTTGGGCACAATTTGCTCTTGGGTGGGGCCGTACCTTGCAGAGCCAACAAATAGGGAGCGGCGGGCCACCGGGATTAAAGCTTCATCCGGGATCACTCGAGCTCTTACCTTCAAAAACCCTTCCCGCTTCCTAATTCCGTACCTACAGCCTATAGCAAAGTACCGGGCAAGTAAATGTCTCCACTATTGGTACCTTTGGAAGGGGTATAGGCACCTCGACGCTAGTGGTATTTATGTGAGGTTCTATTTGTCCTATCAGAATGCTTCTCGCTTATGATTGGCCCCCTGTTGGCCGGGATCCCGGATTATTTAGAATTCGTTGGTTTTCGGCTGTCGATCCGACAATCCCCCCAAGGGGGGACCGGCTTGCTTCTCTCGACAACGCAACAAACAACCACCGGTGTCTTATTTGGTTGAGACCCAATCGCTTGCGATTGCGTTAGTATTGCCTAAACGAAGTTGTTACGCTTTTCCGCGAGGACGAGACTTGCAGTACTTGGCGCACAATATGACCTGATCAAATTCCTTGGGCTCAGCAATTGCTTATACAAAGGGCAAAACTGAGCTATGATGTATATAATTTTACCATTGGGGGAATAAAAATTACATGGTCCTTTGGAGCGAAAAACAGGGGTTTCTTTCTTTCTTTTTGTTATTCCTGGCCCTGCATTTGAAGTTTTCTCTTTCTTTTGTGGTTCCTACTGGAGTAGTCGCTCTTTACAAGCCTTTAGTGTTTAGTGAGTGCAAACCCCCCTTTAGGCTATAATATCTACAGACTTCTATTCCTTTCTTCTAACTTGCGTGCTGTACATGTACCTTAATTTCACTTCTCCATTTCTTGTCTAATCTGCTACAGGGAGAATCAAACCACCATACACTTTACCGAAATGGGGGGGCGAAAAATAAGAGTTCCATGGTGTTGGTTTGGTTTGGTTGGCTAGGCCGTGGAGGGGAAAAGAAAATCCACTTTTCCCATACAGAACGAAATACCGTATAGTACTGCACAATACGATACATTTAGACTACAGATGGGCTAAAGTCAAACCTGTACGAGTATGAGAGGGGGGTGAAGAAAAAAAAGGCTCTAGTACCGTATAATAAACGACACGCCGCTCCCGCCGCAGAATTGAAGCTAGCACCTAAGGTGGCAGTTCCCATAGGAAGGGTCCCTCCAACTCGACCGCGAGTATATTGGAGAGCCTGACCCGGATCTTTCTGTTTGTCGTAAGCACTTAAAAAAAAAGAAAGTTTTACCCCTTGCCTCCCGACGGGAAAACTTCACTCAGCACACCAACCCACCCACCCACTCATTATTAAATAAATAAATACACCACATCCAAAAAAAAACTCAATTTCCACTACAAGTATACAAGTATCATGCATATCATACCATACAAGCGCACTACTGTTCAGCTTACCCACAATACCCACACCAGAATTTCACCAGCCGAGTGATCTTCTATGACTATACTGTCTGACCGCACTTCAGCCAAGTCGGATTGATGGAAGCAGCCTCCCACACCAATGATGACCCCCTCCTCTCGGTGCCGTTCTTCTGTGCGGTATGCGTGACATCCTCTACCTACCTAAATCACCTTGCCTAACTGTATTCCCACCAAACCCCACCCCCACAGCACCCAAAAACAAACCCTGCAATATGCCGAACAGGGGTACCATCTGCGGGGTTTCTCTCTCATTCTCCCCAATTATATCAACCAATGGACACGGATCCAGTGCTTGTATACTAGTGTGGACCCTTTAAGATCTCGAGGGAGTTAGGAGCAATTCTTACTCCATCTTTAGCTAATCTCGAGCCTGTGCCCCAGTAACTCCCATCTCCGGATAGTGCGGAGATCTCGGAGGAAGCTTTCTCTTGCACTATCCCACAGAGCTGGAGATATTCCTTTCTTCTGCCCGCTCTTCCCGGCCTTCCGAGTATGTTTTGTTGTTGGTGGTAAGGAGGAAGAAAAGATGGAGCGCTACACAACGGATCTGATTAGATCTTCTAGGTGGTTATGACCCCTTCTTCTTTTTGTTGTGCGGTAGGTGCAGGGACGTCTCATAAAGTGATGGTTGGGTGCGAGAGTAATCCTTCTCAGTTTATCCATCACTTTGTGCCAGTGGTGCCAGTGTGTTGGTATTGGCTGATATGAGCATCGACCGAACTTGCTCTGTGGTTCTGGCTCCGGGCACTAGTCGGCCACCCGCACTTGTATTCATAGACCCTTCAACATTTCCCTATTTATTCGGTTGTTTAGTTAGTATCATACTTTGTGAACAGTACTAAAACATGAGGTTGATCGCCAATTATAGTAAGGGAATATGAATTCGCTCTTGCTGCAGAGAAAATCTCTGGCTAGGTCAGGGCGTCCTTGGCGTATTCTATAACGTCCAGTTCCTGTAGGGGCTCTAGGTGCTCGCATCCAGGACATACAGGATAAGGATCCGTAGACATTCGAAACGCAGTCACTACTGCCAGTCGGTCGTTTTGTAAGAAAAAAAATTATGTACTGCATGGCATAGATGTTATGCCCGCAGGTCATATCAACTGTGCTCTGATGAAAATGACTTTGAACTTTTTTTCATCTTTTTCATTTTCATTTCTGCGGTGAGAGGTGTGCCCGGAGCGCCTTCGGTCCTAGGCAATCGGGATGGGAAATACTCGTGGGTATCATAGAAAGGGATCATTTCCAGAAATGGATTACTCAAGATCCGCCTCTCACGATGGGATCTCCAATTCCATCCTATCACACCGCTAGGTGAAGATACCCTTCCCTGACTGGACCCCTAACAGGGGAAAATGGCTCGGAGGTGTTTTCTTCTTCTTTCTTTCTCTTTTTCTTTTTGCCCGCTCGATATTGGTATTGATATTGCAAACCCCAATGGGGGTATTGTGGGAGAGAGCTCATGAGTTGATTGGGTTCTCATCCAATGAGATATCGTGAGAGGGATCGATCGCTTGTAGGATTAGACTACTGTGGGTTATCGTATCGTATCGACTTTTGAGAGTTTTTTTTTTCCCCCAGTGGTCCTTTTTTTGGGCTGGGTTTGTTCCGGGTATTTAGGTTTGTGGTGTGATGTGGTGTGGTGTGGTGGTTGTGACTACTTTGTTTTCTACCCGTGTGGAGAGGTTAGTGGCAGAGTGGGTCTTCGGGGACGGAAGAGGTACAGTATATTATTATACGACAGTTGCGTGATGGTGGTGGTGGTTGTGGCCCATGGTAGGTAGAGGGGATGCTTGTATATGCGGTACCTGTGGTTGTATGATGCAGAGGGGGGAGGATGGGATGGTTGTGTGAGAGCATGGTAGTGGGAGCGCTTGTTTGTATGGCATCATATGGGGGTGTGCTAGTTTGGTCGAGTGCTTGGGATACGTATAAGCACTTTATTTCAATTTCAGGACAATAAACAATCTGCAACTTAACTTTGCTAACAGTGCCCCCTCTCCCTCCACAAAATACTCACTCTTCGTACATTTACCCTCACCTCACTACCCGCAACACACCCATAATCTACGAGTATCATACCACCAGTACGATTCCACAGCTTATTGCCCATCATGACCGACGCCCTGCATAACCTACCCCACCTTATCACCCCCTACTGTACAGTGCACCCCAAACCCGGACAGTCTAGAATGTCTTAAGGCTATCCTTTCCCTTCCCTCCCCTTCCCTTCCCTTCCCTGCGGAACATCAAACATCTGCCGTTTTTTTCTCTCAAAATGTGCCATGCGGATCCAGTGAGTGAGTTCGATAAGCGACAGCCGAGCTGGCTAGATTTAGTGATTTGTTTCACTGATCTTCGCTGCAAGAGCAGGTTTTTTCTCTCTCTTTAATCTTTTAACCTGATTGGGGAGGGGGGGTAATAGTTGTTGAGGTGATTGTTTCTTGGCTTAATATAGTGGTGTGGAGGCGGGAGAGGGATGAATGGGGGAGTATATGGGGGAAATCTCGATGCCATGTATTGGGATTTTGTGCTGCAATTTTGGAGTTCACGGTGGGGGAGATTGCGATATAGTAAGGGTATTATAGCTTCTGTTTCACAAACTACAATACTTCAACTTCTAGAAGTAAAAAAGGTCAAGAAAGAGGAATGGGGGATGGGAGGAAGTAGAAAGAAAATCTAATATCCTGCCTCCCAAAGCTCCTTGTTATAATTCTCCGTCAAGCGCTCATCATCACCGTACCTATGATATCCCCAATTCCATTAGTCCTGATCCCCAAAAGCACGCAAAGCATCGTTGATTAGAGAAGGGATAAAAAATACTTGTCCTGCCACCCCACAAACCCCCCTTCTAAAACCAGCACCTCCTGCATCTTAAACTCCCCCTCCTCCTTTCCCTCCCTCCCCCCCTCCTTTGTTCCCACAGCCTCCACGGTGCTCTCCCGGTCAAACAACCTCTCCCTCTCCCTCAGGTACTTCAGCGCAGCACTAGGCCCACGCTGCTGCGACAACGAGCAGTGAAAAACTACCTTCTCCGCGTCTTTCAGTTGCCGTGCCAGCTCTGCCGCGGTGTAGTCTAGGCTTCCGGAAGGTACGTGGCGGGAGGACTTTATGTGGCCGCCGATGTGGTCTGCATCCTGTTTGTTAAGACGGGAAAGCCAAGGAGGGGAAAGGAGGGGGGGGAAGAAGAAGAAAAAACATGCCTGAATCCCGGACATCTACTACTACCACTTTCTCCTCGCCAGGCTGGCTGTGCTGGGTTAGTAGCAGAGTGCGTAGACGTTCACGGGAGATACGGTTTAGAGTAGCTACTGTCACACTTGACATTGTGTATGTATGTGTGTATGTATGATATGTGCGATTTGTGTGTATGGTTGGGGTTGTGTTGTATGGTATATACTGTATGTGGATATGGGGGTTTTCTTTGGAAAAGGGTAAGAAAGGTGTTTACAAGTGGGGCGGCTCAATGATGAGTTATTAGTAAGGGCTGGATAACTAGCATGAGATAGGATCAGACACATCATACAGTGGTACGAAAAAAAAGAAGAAAAGCTAGCTATGGTAGGACAAACGAACATCTCATCGTTGGTCCATTCTTGGACAATCAATCTCCCTCTCACTCAGCTTACGGGTCGTCTACCGGTAGCAGATCCAACCCTAGGCTCACACCGCAATTTTTGTGAGACATTATACCAATTTTGCGTTTTTGTAGTGGCGGCGGAAGCGGGAAATGCAATTAACATAGACTAACAGTAAAAACGACGAGTACGATCGTACAGTACAACGGGAGCTATAAACCTCTAATCCATCCAAATCTCGCGCAATAAAGTCTCCGCTCGATAGCATCGGCAAAACGACAAATGGGGTATCATAGTACAGTACTTTTAAAAAAGGCATCACATAGACCTTGTAGCATTTTCACCAAAGAATCGGCCATGTCACCAAAGGAATCCTGCCGGCAGCTTAACCAAGTCGAAAGCCCGGGATACTTGTCTTTTTTATTTTTATTTTTTTTGAGATTTTTCAGAAAATTTTTATCATCCGCCAGATAGTTGGTCGGAACTGGCCGACGGTTGGAAATTTCCTCACTCAATCCCCCAAAAAAGGACACAGTAGATAACTGATAGATTGTTGATTAATGGGTTGTTTGGGTACACCACATAGAGCATGATACATGCATAGAACCATCTATACAAGTAAGTATTTCATGCTTCTCCAATGCCTAATCCAGGCAACCCAGAAAAGCACATGTTTTGCCTCTCCAGGCTGCGTATTAAGAGTTTGGAAAGTCTGACAGGCGGGAGTTATCTATAGAGTTTCTAGAGGTCGCGTCAGAAGCCCATGAAACCCCTGAATGTCGTTCACCTGAAACTGGTGCCCTCAAGAGGGCGTACCATACAATAGCCATTTCTTGAGTATCTCGAGACCACTCTTGTTAAACTATACTTAGGGGACACAGCCACAAAACCATCCCTTTACGAGGGCATAAAAGTATGGCTGATGTTGGCATTGAGGACTCTCAATCCAATGTCCAATCTCACGCATTTGCACCTCAACCGGGTTGGATCAAGGAGCCGGGCCGCCAAGGCGTGGCATTGGCTTATGTTAACACTACCGAGGTTCCTCAACTACAAATCCACTATCAGGCCAGACATTTTGCCTTCTCCGTCCTGCAACTTCAGTTGGGCTACAACACCGGTGTTAAGGATGAATTTCCCACATCTCGGGCAATAGAAGAAAAAAGCTCCTGGACGACACTTGGAGGGATCTCACCCTGGCTAACGCTGAGAGCTCTGACCGCGAGGATGCAGAATTGGCTGGCTGACTGGGAGGCTTGGGCAGTTGGCTATGTTTTCCTCCGCCCAACCAGAAAACTCAGAGATCCCAAGGCGCCCTTCCCGCATTATACTATACAATACAGTTCATACGCTCACTCATGATCCTTCCATAATTTTACCTCTCCAGCCAACTAACCAAGCAATCGAAACCCATCAAAGTTTAGCTCAAGTCACCTGTCTCATGTACTGGAACTGACCATAGGAGCGCATTACATTTGTGATATACCATCAGCGTTCCCAGCACAATCCTCTGGCACTACAAAACATCGAGCCTAAATAGATCCTCCTGCAACTCATGCTGTTTCTGCCTCTGTGCTTCCATGTTCCCCACCCCCTGCGCGCAGGCCCGAGCCTACCCTACAGTACTTCCTCCAGACGGCTATCATACAATCCAGAGGATCAACGAAGGAGTACCGGAGCCTATGGTTGTAGGAAACTTATGAATGAATGAACGTGCAATTAATCACTTGGTGGCAGACTGGCCGCCTCCCCGACTCCTTACATCACCCGGAACTTCCACTCTCCAATGAATGCTTCTGTGGATACCTTCTGGTAGCCCTCTCTTCCCTCCCTTCCACCTCCCCCCTCTCCCTTCTTCTATTCCGTTTTCCTCCCAATCTCCCTCACCTTTGGTTCTATGAACCATCTCCATCGCTTCTCCTACCGGCCAGGCTGTGCTCCAAACCCCACTCTACTTTTCGGGTTATCTTTGAATATAAGCTACTATCCTCCCCCTTTCCTCCCCTTTCAACTTTAGCATCCAAAAAATCGGTTATAAGCACGGGCTCATTGTCTTGACCTTATATCATCTATCTGTGCTCGGCGCAGCTACATCACACTCTCCAATTCAAAACTTCGACTCATTGCAAATTTTTCAAAACCTCCCTCGTCTCCAGGTCTCATCATCGACCAATTGGCTTTACCATGGGAGTGGAAATTCAGCGTATCACGGCCGGCGATGGCAAGACCTATCCCAAAAAAGGGGACAGAGTCACTATGCATTACGTAGGCACACTGATGGATGGTTCCAAGTACTAAGCCCTTTATTCGGTCCAATAATTTTACCTAGCACAGCTACTAATTCCTACGAATTGAAAGATTCGACTCCTCGTTTGACCGCCACATGCCTTTCCAAACCAAAATCGGCGTTGGTAAGGTTATCAAAGGCGAGCCTACCAACAAGCATCCTCTACACCTCACTCCTCTATTAAATATTCCAACCACTCCACCACCCTCAACAATTGACCCAGAGATTATGCTTCTAACAAACTCAATTCGTGTAGGCTGGGATGAAGCTCTACTCCAGATGTCGCTAGGCGAGTGCAGTAAGCTCACGATCACAGGGTAAATATCTCCCAGTTATCCCTCTAATTGATTTCACTTTTCCCTATTTATTATTTCGTCCGAGCTTTCGAACCCCCCAATGCATCTACGGGTACTTTGAAGAAGAAGAAAAAACACTATCCTACCTTAACCATTTGTCTCGATAAGGGGAGAGGAATATGACTGCTAACCAAGGAGTATATGTAGTGATTATGGCTTGGGTGAACGGTATGAACATATCACGTCCTGTCTTTCGAGCCTTTTCCCCACTCTGGTCCGAAATTTTCTATGCCCAGCATAGGCGTCTTTACGATCTTAAACTGAGAGATGTCTTTACATCATAGTGGATTTCTTAGCTTGGTACCACCAAATGCGACTCTCATATTGTAAGTCTTCTGTTTTGTGATTCCCAAGTGGCATGCATAATAATGTTGCTTGTCTGAGGGAAAAAAAAGAGATGATAAAAAAAAAGGGCGTTGAGAATGCAAATGGCTAACACCCCTCGGCAAACTAGCGAGGTGACGCTCCTCGGGATTAATGATCCTGTGGCGTCGGCCGAGTCGACTGCGCCGGCTGCGGCGACCTAACGCGATTGGTTAACCCCTTTCAGGAACGGGTCTCAAACGTCAGCCAGAGATCGACCGTGTCACGAAATCGAAAATCAGAAACCTTCATTATGCGAATCATTATCTAACGGTGAAACGAATTAACGGTTAAAAGGATCATCTTCTCTTTGAAATTCACTCCCCTCTCCTTTTCGGGTTTTGAGGAGAGATCTCCAATTGAAGCAGGGAAAAGTCAGTGTTTGCTTGTTTTTATCTTTTTTTTTTTTCTGATTTACTCTGCTGCAGGCCGTACTTGCATCTCAACGGTCCTAGCCCCCATGCGTTTTTCGTTGTTTTTTTGTCTCTTCCTTTAGCCCTTTCCTTCAAATTTATTAGGGAAGGAGGGCCTAGTTTCTTTTTTAGTTATCGGTGCGGTGCCTCACGCACCCCTTCCATATCCAATCGATCGACTTGTGTTTTTTTCTTTTCTATCCCTCTCGAAAGGAAAAGGATATTAAGTTATATGGTTGGCCCGTGAGCCGAAAAAGAAATCACATGCTCCCTCCCCCTTCCTCAAATCATGGACTATTCTATTCCTACATTATACACTCTTTTAGACAAACAAATGAATGATTCGACCTCGAAACCTGCCGCCCTATTGCTCGCCTGCCTGCCACACCAGTGCATTTGGAATTGACAAAAAAGGCCGGGGCGCACTGCGCAAGTACAGTATAATAAATTCACTAGCCCTGGTGAAACGAAAATTTGACTTTGCCGAAGCTTGCGGCGCTACGAGAAAAAGGGATACAAGTATGATATTGCACAATCAGTGGTCTGCGCGGGGATGGGGCACGTTAAAGAGGCAAAGAGAAACCCTGTTTCACCAAGGCTCTTGTCTCGTGACTGTATCAAGAACCAGTAGACTAACTGGAGCAGCAACCATCAGGCACTGGAGAAAAAACCACAGTAGCCTTTCCACCTTCTTCCCACTCCGACCATAGGATAAGCAGGTTGTCGTTGGTTAAACTAGTTAGCATGAGGCTCGGCATGCATCATTGCGCTATTCTACCGAGCGGAAAAGGGGGGGAAAAGATGAAAGCACCACCCCACCCCTTCCTCTTTCTGTTCTACGGTAGCAACTTACCGCAGATCAGATACGGATCTGCGCGCGCGCTCTCGACGATCAGATTAGCATAGCGATTATAGATCACCCTATCCCAAGTGGCTGCCGAAAACCTTCCCCGACAGGTACCCCCAAAGCACTATAGTGAGGGAATAGGATACCGCACCGTAGACAGCAGAGTAATATAAGAAGTATAGGAACCTTGAGCGCGCATGATTGCGCGACCATCCTCTTCCCCGCACGGCTGGATTGGACTGGATCGGCTGGCGCGCAATCCCCGGATTGTGGTATAGTACGCTAGTGAAGTGGGCCCGTGCTGATGAGGTATTGTGCTGTATTGATGGGTGAGTAAAGTGAAGACGATAATCGGTCTGGTCTTGGTAGGGGACTGACTATTTGTTTTTGTTTTTTTTCCTTGTTTCGTTTACTTGATACAATATGCTCTCCTAGCTACTGGTACTATGTCTAGACTGTCCTACAGCACAGTACTGTACTGTACCCACCGCATATGAACCCCACTCATCAAACATATTGAACATGTCGAGATCAAGCGGCCCCCCCTCCCTCCAAAATCGAAAATAGAAGGAGGTAGGGAAGACTCTCTCCTCGTATAATACCACACAAGATACTCTAGATATGACGCCTAGACTACTGCATCATATTGCAAATACATATGTGCACACTTGTATAATATAGCCATCACACAATATAAGAAACACCACGAACGAACCATATAATAATTATTATATAAACCACACCAACAAATATTACCGTAATCACCTACCATGGAGGAAAAAGGAAAGAAGGAAAGCAAGAAAAAGCTCACCCAGTTCTCGTCCCACCCAATCTAGTCTACCTACCACAGTCCAGTTTCCCTTAGCACTACACCAGAGCATTAATTAATCAAGAAATGTCAATCAGTCAATTAATCAGTTAGTTAGTCAGTCAAACCACTCAGTCACTCACTCACCAACCAAACCAACCAACCAACCAACCAGAACCGCCATCGTACATTATCATAACGAAAGGGCTACCGCACCATATATACTCACCACAAGGCGTAAGCCCCCCCCCTCCACATCCATAACGTCAATAATAATATGTAATAAGTTCACTCGCACAGACATTTTTGGAAAAAAGGGTTCCTAATGAAAGTTGTTTTTTTTATCTAATAAGTGCCTCCCGTCGTGTTGTACTAATATATAACTACACTGCACTACTGTAGTAGTAGACTAGATTAGACTAGACTAGACTCATATATCCGGCCCCTCACATCTTTTTTTTTTTACAAAAAAAAAAAAAAGAGAAAAAGAAAGAAAAAATTTGTTTAAACCGCGCTTGCGCGAAGGGGTTTTTTCTTCCGAGGTTGCCGCGGTGGTGATATTGCTGATGGGTAGAGTATGGGTGGGTATCGTGCGGTTGCTAGTATAGTACTCGAGTACATGAGGTGTTTTTCAATCGGAGGGGAGGTAAGGGAGTGGGTGAGTAAGTGAGTGGTGTAGTGTAGTGTAGTGTAGTGGGGGTACCGTATGATACTGCCCGCGCCAGCCGCTGTGGATTACTTGTATACAGCGTTTGATGATGGTGATGTGGAGACTAGACTATCATAGCTAAGGATTCGGAGCGGTATAGTATATTGTACCCGAGTGTTGAGAGAGAGTTAATAATAATATTCTCTTTATTTATTTTTTTAAAAAAGTTCGGGTTATGATATGTGTTTGGGTTGGACGGGATTGGGATTTCCCCCAGCACTGCTTTGACGATGCATGCCTTTCCATATCTGCTTTCGTTGGTTGAGTATTATTTATTTTATTTTATTATTATTATTATTATTACTTTATTTTTGTGTTAAATCAGCGGTTTACACAAACGGAGTACAAAAAAATCCACTGCAAGCATTCAAAGTTACAATTAAAAAATCCCTGTGCTAAAACAACCCCCAACCAACCGAACCAAACAAGTAAACAACAAAAGAATATTATCATGTTGCAAATCATGACCCCCCACCAGGGGAACCAAATATGTCAAGTGCAAAAACAGAACCTCTCGGGTAAAGAGGGAAATCTACCCATTCCAAACAGGTAGGTTCATCTCATCTATATATATCAATAAAGGGCAAGTTGCAGAACAAGCCTGCTCCCTGCCTCTACCATGTTTCCATGATGCCAAGCATGCACTCAGATTGAAAGTGTGCAGGGTCTCTCCTGGCCATCTATGACTGTATAAGGCTACATACTCGGTAATAATGTGTCTTGAATATCTGGCAAGTCAGAGCGGTCTGCTTTGCATGAATGGTTTCTATTCCGATTCGCTTAGTTTTGCTGTTGTATTCGGGTTCCTCTTTTCACTCTTATTTGCTGTAACCTTCTAGCATTAAACATGGTAAGTGTCTTGAACTTTCTTGCATTTGCGATATTACAGATAGTATGCATGGTTGGTTGGGTACTTCCTTCTCCCCCATTCCTTATATTCTTTCCTTCTGATGTTCCCTTTAATTCAAATATAAGCTTTAACAGCTCCTTCACCAATCAAGAAGTTTACTCAACTTGATAGAACATAAAAAGTGACTCAAAAATTATAGCTGCTAAAGCTCCCACCTTACTCTCTAACAACTGCATCTGGGCCAAGTCCTAAAGGTAAAATCTCCTCTAGTCCATTCATTGGTTGAACAATTCAGCAGGTATGATATAATCAGTATATACTAGTAGTAAATATCACACTAGAAAGTGAGTATCATAATATTATTATAATATTATATAACTATCAATAAATAAATAAATAAATAAATAGCCAAATGAATAGATAAATGACCCTCCCCCCCACGGAGATGTCTAGTGGCCGGTGTGACATACACGCAATCCCCAATTCCTTTCATAATACCACGGTCCCTTTTTATTATTTATTTATTTATTTTCAATTTTTTTGGTATACCTCTTATTATACCTACGTTTTATCAATCGTAGTTCCTCTTCCCATCACTCTGTTCCAACATATATCTAATCTCATCGTGTAATACAACGATAAACCACTAGATATAACCCGTCGGTTCGAGCACCAATAGGAAACAACCCCAAGTTGAATGAATCTCCCCCCCACAGTCGAGCGAGAAGAATAATGGGAGAAGAGGAAGAAGGAAAGAAAATAAAACTACATTATAATCCCCAAGACTTGTTTAATGACTTGCCATCACTCTGTACTGCGCCATGTGGTCCTTTACAGTGAACCTCACGTCACAGACTATCACGGCCTATATTCAGACCCTAATGGAATTTGAAATAAATGGAGAAAACGCATTTAGAGAAAGAGAAAATGGGGTATCATACCCCTCTCTATTTAGGGCAATGCGGATATTGATTGGATACATATCTCTCCCTTTCTTAATTCCAACAGTGAGGTAATGACACAGAAAAAATGGTACAAAATTTAATAGACAAAAAGAAAATATAGATGCGCGAGTAGCTTGTAGCAGTATAGGGTATAATAATAATAATAGTAATAGTAATAGTGGCAGTAATAATGGGGGGATATGTTCGAGCGGAAGGCGGGGGGGAACTTTATACACTCGCGCAGATAATACGTACGGAACGATATCTCCACGATCAATCAACCAACCAAAGAAACCCAAAATACACAGAAAAATAAAAAACAAAGAAGAAAAAAAAGGAAAGGAAAGCGTGTCAAGTTAATCTCTCACAATCATTTCTTCATTCCCTTACCCTCCCCCTACTTAAACGCAAAGATTCTAAACCAACATGTCGAAAGATAAAATTTTCCCCCCCGCCCCCAGAATCACTCACTCACACAAACCATGGTATAATAACGCAGCATGTCAACCCCAAATAAAAGTTAAAAAGGTAAAAAATACAGCAAGGGATAAAAACCAATCCAACGCCGTTACTAAAGAAGAGAATATAAGTTATAAAAAGAAAAGAAAAAAGGGTGGAAAAGAAGTTCGAATCCCGCCAGAAAAAAAGGAGTCGGGTGGATGATGATTGTGAGAGATTTACAAATACATTGGTAGGGTACGCACGGGGAATGGATTGTAAAGAAAAAAAAGTAATTATCTAAGTGCGAGGCTGGAAGAAACAGTCATTTCCGGAAATGCCTGGAATAGGAACGCTTTTCTCTTCTAGAATGTTTTTTCTCTTTTTTTTTGGCGGCACGCCCTGTACTCAAAAGGCCGACCAATCCCGAGGAGATGTCGATTACAACCGCTAATTCCAACCCAAAGAATTTTCCGCCATCATGGGCCCAGAAATGTTTTGTGTCCTGGCACTGGTCCTTCCACTCCCCCTACTTCCCCTGTTATCATGCGGCACGCCAACAGTCCCATATGGACTTCTGGCACCGTGCATAACGGGACCAGCACTACTCATCAGGCCACTGGCGGGGTTGCTTCCTGGTGAAGCACTGCGGCCGATTGAGCTCGATCTGTTATGTCTGCTGCGCCTCCGTCTATACCTTCGGGCAACGAGGAACATGGCAGCACCATAGACAGCTGCACCGGCCATAATCCCGAGTCCTACACTAACACTCTTCTTGGAAACATACCCCTCCGAACCACTGCTGCCCAAGGGGGCACCATCGCTGTTACTTGCACTTCCCTGGTTTCCTCCAGATCCACCCAACCAACTTCCATCACCGGGCATACCAGTTCCCTCACCCGTCAACTCTGCTTCAGTCGCACGAAGAGCAACAGTAGGATCAAGGAGGTCGATTATCTGGTTAACCGGAGGGTCAGGATTCTGGAACAATTTGGAGTTTTGATTCCTGCGGTCTAGATCCATCTTGTCGACCAAGTCATTAGGGATGAACACGAACGCCAAAGTGGTAATATATCCCTTTGTCTTGGTTGTATCTAAGGGCTGAAGATGGTGCATGGTAACATTAGATGAGTCGATGCTAAGCCCAAAAGCAATCCCCTTAGGAAGATACTCAAAGATCTGAGCAACAGCTACGGAATTTTTGACAACGAATCCATAATTCAACTGGTGAGTGAAACCAAAGCGAACAAGAGTAGAGTTTCCAGGTTTCGGGGGCATCCCCCCAGCAGGTGTGACAACCTTAGGAAAGCTACTCGGAATTCCCGTCTCCACACCTTGGGTTGTAGCAGCTGAGTTGAGTATGCTGGATCCGGGGATAGCAGTGACAACCTGAGTAACCATTGTTGAAGCAGGGGCAGTAGACAGCTGCGTAGGGATCCATTGAGTATTTGCTATGGTCGTTGCAGGACCAGTCTCGGTCGAGACAGGAGCCAAGGTTTTCGCAGGGAGGGAGGTGGTACTCCCCGTTCCCTCGACCGATGTGGCTCCGGGATATGTTGTGGGCTTCGTTGGAAGAACTACTTTTGTCCCACTTCCAGTTGGCACAGAAACAATCGGCGTCAGGGAAGCCCCAGTACCAATTGGTGCAGTTGTCACCGGCTCACGAGTTTTCGCTGAAGTGACAACACCATTTGTCGATGGCGTAGAGACACCTGAAGTTGTGGGTTTGTCGGATAGAACAGGGCCGAGAGCAGCACTTGAGGTTGTTGTCCCGGTATAAGAACTAGGTGATGACACCAGATTGGAAGGGGCAACCGGAATAGAAGTAGCAGTCGGACTGGTAGGCAAAGGAGTCAACGAGGTAGGGTTTGGCACACCAGTATAGGTACTTGTTGGGAGACTAGTGGTGTCAGCTGGTAAAGTGGTGGAACCACCTGTCCCTACAGGCAAGCTAGTGGGCAGAGCAGTAGGTGGGGAAGTAGGAAGCGAAGAATCAGTAGGTAACACTGAGGAAACTGTCGGTACTAAAGACGTGCCCGTCGGTAAGGGTATAGGTAAAGGTACAAGCGAAGTATCGGTAGGTGGTACAGAGGAAACTGTCGATACCAAAGATGTACCCGTCGGTAGACCCGTAGGCAAAAGTCCAAGCGCAGTATCGGTAGATAGCACTGAGGAAATTGTTGGTATCAAAGCGGTATTCGTTGGCAGGGTTGTGGGCAAAGGGGCGAGCGAAGTATCGGTAGGCGGTGCTGAGGAAATTGTCGGTACCAAAGATGTATCCGTCGGCAGGACTGTAGGCAAAAGTGGAAGCGAAGTATCGGTAGGCACCGCTGAGGAAACTGTAGGTACCAAAGATTTATCCGTTGGTAGCACCGTAGGCAAGGGTCCAAGCGAGGTATCGGTAGGCAGTACTGAGGAAATTGTCGGTACCAAAGATTTATCCGTCGGTGGGGCCGTGGGCAAAAGTGGAAGCGAAGTATCGGTAGGCACCGCTGAGGAAACTGTCGGCACCAAAGATTTATCCGTCGGCAGTAACGTAGGCAAAAGCCCAAGCGTAGTATCAGTGGGCACCGCTGAGGAAACTGTCTGCACCAAAGATTTATCCGTCGGTAGGGGCGTGGGCAAAACTCCAAGCGAGGTATCGGTAGGCAGCACTGGGGAAACTGTGGGTACCAAAGATTTATCCGTCGGCAAGGTTGTGGGCAAAGGTGCAAGCGAAGTATCGGTAGGCAGTGCAGAGGAAATTGTCGGTACTAAAGTGCTATCCTTCGGCAGAGTTGTAGGCAAAGGGGCGAGCGAAGTATCGGCAGGCAGTGACGAGAGAATTGTCGATACTAAGGAGGTACCTGACGGTGGGGCTGGAGACGAGAGGATTGTCGATACCAAAGCGGTCTTCGATGGCAGGGTGGTGGGAAGCACCGAGGTTGGAAGCAACGCAACGGGTGTCCCAGAGATCGTTCCTACGAAAAATTAGAATTTGTTGCCCAAGAAAAAGAAATTATATGAAAAAAGAAATCAAGTTCCCACCACTTGCGGATATGGAAGAATCGGTAAGACTACTGGGTACGACAGTAGCAGAACTGGATGCAATAGTGTCTAGTACCGACGTCACACCCAAACCAAGACCGCTGGATGACCCAGAGGCACCTGCGGAAGATGAGCCGGGAACTGTAGTCGGTGCTGTCGTTGCAGCTTTGTCCGTTGTCGAATCGGATAATTGAGGAACAGAGCTAAGGGCTGAGGAGAGCACCGATGTAAGTGGCAGATCCGACTTGCGAGTGGTAGTCGGTGCTGCCTTATCCGTGGTTCCGGCTGGGTACGATGAAGCACCAGCATCAGTAGATGCTTTGGTCGGCAGAGAGGTCAAAGAACCGACGCCCGAAGTCGGAGAAAGGGCATTCGAAGTCAAAGAACCGATAGCCGAGGTGGGTGTTGTAACGGCCGAAGTAACGGAATCGGCAATTGATGTCGGTGATGCAGCGGGTGAGGTTACGGACGATGCAACAGAAGACACTATGCTAGTAAGAGCTTTATCAGTAGTACCGGAAGGAGCAGACGAGACCAGTCCCTGCGACCCCGACGCAGTCGCGCTATCAGTGGTTGTAGCTGATCCTGCGGCCGATTGGCTGGTAGTAGATCCGGTTGAACTTCTAGATTCTCGTATAGTAGGAGGCCCAGTGGTTGATACCGATATCGGAGGTGAGGTTGGTGGACTTTCCACAACTGTCGTGACCTTGACTATTGAAGTCACAACAACATCATCGCTCGACGACGAAGACAGAACCAATCTTTCCGTAGTAGTGGGAAACAAAGATGACAGAAAGCCGTCAAGGTCCTTTCTATCAGTGGCTGTAGTACTTGGTTCACCCGTCGACGGAGGCGGAGGGGCGGGGACCGTTGTATTATCGACCGCACGCTTGATATGCCTGGGGAAGTAGTACCTCGGTGCATTCGGGACGGGATTATTCACCGGGACTGCATTTGCGTGGCCGATTCCAAAAACTGGACCGAGTGATGAGAGCACTGGCAGCGCAATGGTGAAGACATTTCGAGGAGTCTTCATCTTTGCGGCTGTGCGCTATTTCCCTTGAACCACGCACCTTTGTATACGATTCCCTTCTCTACCTCTCGAAGAAAAATAAATGAAAAATGAAGTAAAACAAAATAAGTCGAACGTTCCGACTTGAGGTTATCAGATCTCGCGTACCCAGCTGTGCAGATGTCGCGATATAATGCCTTTTTTGAAACGAGTGGACTTGACGATGCAAGAAAAAGAAAGAAGAAAAAGGTTGGTGAAAAGAATGTGGGGCCTGTCAGAGAGAATAGAAGGGGAAAAAAAATGCGTCAGCAGTGGCCACTATATCCAAGGTCAGGGGAACAAGTGAATGTTATAGAATTGAGTACTTGTAGGGCGGTGCAATAGTAAGGGGTACACGATGAAACTCACGGAGCAGAACTCCAACCAAAGTCAACAACAAAACTTGGGCCGATGTCAAGCGTCAAGACAACCACAAGTTCTGAAAATTATTCCTATGAAACTCTCCACTTCGATTTATTGAAGAAATAATCACCGTTGAATTGAATCGTAAATTCGTTTGTTCCGAGCGAGCCTAGCCACCAAAAATACTCAATGGATTAGCCTTGGCTTCATTGAACCCGAGGGTAGTGTTTCAAATGTAGCAATGTAACTAAACACACGAGACGCGACATGAGGGCAGACAAAGGAACAACCAAACCATTCGTATCGAGGGGTGCACTGCTTACACTCTGTTTAGGACAATATGGACAGCTCGAGAATTCAATATTATGGCCGCAGAGCACCTGTAGCTCGGGTGTCGCCTGAGGCTCTGGTTGTCGGGGATTTGCGTTGAGACAGCGTCTTTCTTCCACCAAACGTCAAAGGGAAACGCAGCGCAGCGAGCCAGTAGCAAGGAGCGCAACAGCAGAAGTGACAAAAGAATGGAAGGGGGGGGGAGGGCAACGACAAAAGCCTTTCCGAGAGAAGAAGAAGAGAGCAGGAAGAAGAAGAAGAAAAAGCAACAAAAGAGAGTGAGAAAGAGTGAAAGAAGGAAGAGGGACGAGGAAAAGGGAGCGTGAGTGCAGGTTAATTTTGCTGCTGCAGACGGGTACGACAGGGCGCCAAAACGAGTGTAATGAGCTTGTGTATGGCGATGGAGGAGGGAGGGGGGGCTGGAGGTTCCGGAAGCTGGTCAGTGACTACCCGATTTATTTAGGAGGCAGGGCAAGAGTTGCTTTGCTAGGATGAATGAACGGTACGGGGGATCCGCACAGAGACACGGAAGAATAGCGAGCAAAGCAGGCACTCCAAGCGTCGGGACAAGCAAAAAACTGAGCACCACTAAACCCGCTACCAGGCCAGCAAGAGAGGGAAGGGGCTAGGGTAAGAAGAGGGCAAACATGAAAAAGCAAAGAAAAGGGAAGGGGAAAAAAAGGAGTAGGAAAAATAAGTGGTAGCGATCCGGGAAAAGAGTGATAAGAAGTACAGTGTACAAGTATGGGATTGTTTGAATGTAACCCTCAGAAAGGGGGCCCAAAAATAAGGATCAGGGAGGAAGAGGAAATGGGAAGAATAACTTACAGAATGCACACTGACGATGCAAAGAAGGTGATGAGCAAAGGAAGGTGGTGATGCGCCCGATGGCGGACACGATGGTGGGGGAGGGGGAGGAAAAGACGGGGGAAAGGCCTCAATATGGAAGGGGAGATACAGTACGAGTACAGCAGCAGGACTCTTGAAGCAGAAGACTTTCTCAGTAGAAAGTCAGAGAGAGCAGCGCCAGCAGAAGCCAGCCAACAGTACCCAAAACGAGAGGCACCAGCGGGAAAGGGAGAGAGTCAAGGGCCAGACAGAGGAAGGGAAAGAGGGAGAGAAAAAGGCCCCAATGACAGGCCAGACCCACGCGGCTCGTTAGACAGACCAAACGTTTTTAGATCCTTCGGTATCCCGCCTCGAGCGGCTACCCAGATGGGAATCCGCAAATTGTTATGGATCTTTTGGATCTTGTCTCCCCAGGAACGAAGGAAGGATAGGAGGACCACGGCCCTGCGAACAGAATCGAGACCAGCAACCCATTCATCCACCATACAAGTACTGCACGTCCGTCAAAGAGTCAAGCGCACCAGAGAAAAATGGTTTTACTTTCCCTTTCCCTGAATCCTCCAACATCCAGTCACTTTGCTCCCATCAAGGCAAAGGAGGGTAAGCTGGAACCCTGTGCCTCCCCAAATTGGCGAAAGAGGCATTGGGAGCTTCCACTTCTGGAGCATTTTTGTTTCGAAATTACACCAACCGCGGCAGGGGTGGGGGAGGATTAATGTCCAGTTGCTTGGCCCCGATTTCCCAGAGAGGGAGAGGGAGTGGAAGAGTGAGAAGTGAGTGGAAGAGGAAGAGAGAGGGGAACAGATTGGTTGCAGGGATTCCCGACGCATATTCGGATAGGTTTCACCAGCTTCCCGGCTCATCTCCGTTGCCATCCTGCACAGCGCACAGCACCATCGTTCTTTTGGCCTGCAAAGAGCCATTTTCACCAAATTGCCATTTTTATAGAAATTGCCATTTCTCCTGATGTCTTCCAGGTGCCAATGTCTGCGCGAGTTGGTGAGACTGAGGGGGAGGATGTCGAGTCCAAATGTTTGACGGAGCAGGGAGTACCGACAAGTTCTGGTACAAGTGCGCGGGATGAACAAGACCGTTTAGGTCAACTACCGGTACTGGTACTCGAGCACATTCCTCACTACTATGATACCCAATTGTCCAATAATTTACTACTAGCCATTCGGTAGGGCTGCACAGCTCTGTCTCTCTCATGCAAGAATGCGAAGCATGCACACCGCGCTACTAATAACAGAGGAGCCTTTCATCCGGTGGCTGCAACTGGAATGAATGATAGTAAAAAAGTAACCCTAGTGCAACAACAACAAAACTCATCCCTACAGCACAGTACCTTTCCATCTCGGTAAACCACCGATAAAAAGTATGGGTGAACCACCGCCACGAACGAGCCTCTCTCTCTCTTCCCCTTTCCCCCTCTTCCTCTCCTCCGCCATTGTAACTCACATATATAATAAGCCCCCCGACAACACACCAATTGACCTCCAGTACACCACTCACTCACTCACTCACCCACTCGCAAACCCTAAACAAACAGTTGCAGGCACCAGAAGGGCTAAGACTGGCCCCACCCCAAAAAACCCCCGGTTCCTGAAAACCATTCCCTCATCCGTCCACCAAGTGTCTTGGCATCCACACCCACGCCAACCATGTGCTTCCCCTTCTCCCCTCCAAGACCCTTCCTATGATGCTATATTTGTAACCCAAGACAAAAAGGTCCAACCTCTTTTCTCACCATATTTGCTGTACCGTATGTACACTTTTGCAAGTATCATACGGTACTTGTGCCTGTCTGCCACAAAAAATTTTAAAAAAATCCCCCCCTCGCTAACTGACTGACTGACTTTTTGCTCAGTCCCGCTTGACACGAAAACGCGGCCGGTAACATCCGGAGCCGCATAACCATACCGTATAAAAGTGCAAATTGCAGCCAAAAGGAATCATCACGCAAGCAAAGCGGGAAGAGTACAATACAACAACGCAATGCGAAAATTTGCCAACGTCGGTGAGAAAGGGTGAAGCGAAGCGAAGCTTGAATCCGCCATGCAGGGCCAGCCTTATGACATGGCACGGTACGAGCAGTAGAGTATTGCGCGGCGCCGGAGCGTGGGGATGGAGGGAGGGAGAAGCAGAGCGGGGGAAGGAGAAGAGTACCTTTGACGTCCGGGGGATGGGATGGAATGGGATGGGATGGGATGGGGGTATCCGCACTTGCTTGCCAATGTTATGTATGAACGATACTTGGATAGCGAGCCATGTGCGGGTGCATAGCTGGAAGTACTCGTACAAGTGCAATGCTCGAGCAAGCTTCGAGAAGGTTGAGCTGGCTTGGTGAGTTTTTTTGTGACCGAGTTTTTGGCTAGCTAAAGGTGACTTTTGTTTTTTGTTTTTATTGGTTCGTGCTATGATAATGCTTTGTATCATAGACTACGGTACGGTACTCTTTACCATACAGCCTGAGCACGCTTGCCAATACGGCACCCACTCGGTTCCGTCCGGGGACCAGCGGCAAGATTCCCCCACCGTGCTAGCACTCGTACCTCCCGTAGTAGCCATGAGATTTGAGGCACCACCCACAATTCAACGGTACATTCCTTCCCTTCCCTTCCCTTTTCCCTCCGGGGACACCATCGATTTCCTTCGAATCGCGAGATCCTGCTACATCGTGCGTGCGCGCCATGTATGGCCGCCTTGCCTGCTGCCAGAGGGGAACGGCAGAGGGTAAGGATTCGACTGGGATGGAAATGGTACGAGGAGTGGTAGTGGAAATCATTTCACCATGTGAAGTGTGAAGGCCCGGTTTGACTTTGTGCAGAGGTTGATGTGCCAGGTAACTGTACTAGTTCTTGGATTTGGAATGGAGCAACATGTATCTGAAGAAGAGGAGGAAAAAATGGTTCTTTGTTCTTGCTGGTTCGCGTCATGATGGCTATATTTTTAGATATAGTTACTCTACAATACTGTGCTCATGACTATTTGCTTGCACTAGTCCACTAGTCGTGCAATAAAAACCTTCCTAATATCGGACCAAGATTATTATTTTTATTATTATTTCTCGTCCCAATTTCCTTGCGTGGGTTTTGATGATCCCTATCCCTGCTCCTCCACCTGCGATGCATACATGCAGGACCGGTACTGTAGTTTTCCTACCTATGATACCAATGCTACTTGTAAAATCCTCCAGCAGAACAGAACCGCACGAAAGGAGTACAGTATGCACCGGCGCTCCCTCCTCTTGGCACGGGTAGATATATCCCTAGAGATATGAACTAATACTGTTCCCTACTAGCACAGTACTAGCACGATACCTACTCGAGTACTAGTAATCCAGAAAATTAGCCAGCAGAATCTCGCTAATCTAATTCCCATCCCTTCCAGACAAGCAGGGTTTCCCCTCACAACGATAGCAGCAGCAGATTACACGTCCCCCTCATGAAGTACCTGAACACAGGGATTAAAAATTTGTATGGAGGATTGTCTGTGCGCCAGAATTTTGTATGGTGACCTGAACCCGCACAGACAATGACCCATACAAATTTTAATCCCTGTGTTCAGGTACTTCTTGCTAGATACTTGTAAATACCGGTACGGTACGGTAGATGATAACGACAGGCCCCATTCCCTCCCCCTCCTTCCCTTTCAATATTATTGATCATCACAATATCACACACATCATGCCAGCCACTGTATCATACATTATTTATTCACTATCCAAAACTAGATACGGTAATATTATGAAAAGAAAAAAGCATGATGGGAAAACCCTCAATCTCCTCCCTTCCCATGAGGAAATACCCGTAAAGGGGAGGTTTTGATTTTTGGTTTTTTTTTTCTTTCTTCAGTCTCCACTTGGGCTAAATGTTCCTTAATTTCAAATTTTCCCCACTTCCCCCCCCCCGCATGCTCTTATGCTACATACCCCTGGTTGGGCTGGCGAGGGGGGTGGGTGAATGGGTGGGTGGATGAGTGAGTTTCCGAAGTTCCAATCGCACGCACGTGGGGCGTTGTGGAAATGTGGGTAACCGCAAATCAACGCTCTATCATATACTCGAGTATTTCTACTTTATTTTCGGGGGTGGCTTGTTAGGTAAGCATTCATCAGGTTCTGTTATGTATGATACCGTATGGGAGTGATGTGCGTTTTTGCTTTCCTGATCGGGAGGGATGGGGGATGTTACCTTTTTGGGGTTAGCTTTTGTATGGCAACGAGCTTAAAATTGGCTTCTCTCTCTGCAGTGGTTCCATCCAGCTCAGGTCGAGATCTTCGGGGTTCCGTTTTGTCGAAATCTCCCGGGGGGTAATAATATATTGAGTATGATAGAAGTGTAGAAGTTGTGGTTGTGGTCCCCTCAGCTGTGTACTTGTGCTACTGGCGATATTCTAGATTGGTTGGCTAGCGTGTTGATTTGTAAATTGTGAATAATGTCATATATTCTATCATAGTACTGTACAAGCACTACTGTACTGTTATTAGGAAGTATGATATTAGGTCCGACAAGGGCCCCCTCCCTTCCTCTCACCCTTTCGTAAGGAGTCGGGATGACGCTAGGTCAGCATTGCCCAATTGCCTTCTTTTTCCTCTTTCGCCATTTGCTTAAAGTGACCTTGTGTACCCTCATCTCCAGCTCCAAGCTTTATTTACCAAAAGAGGTATTGTACGGTATTTAACCTAACTACGGTAATACCATACTGCGATGAACAGGCGTGGGGAGGAAAATAAAGAAAAGAAAGAAAGATAGGAAAACCCCCAATCTGACCTCCGCGGATCAAATGGAAAAGTGTGGAATCGAGTGCGTTGGCATGTTTGGCAATACAGTCCCTTAACTTGTTGTGAGAATCCCGGTTTATGCCCAGTCCAGTCCAGTGTCATCAAATAACCATGTTCAGATAATATGATAGGAAATAAGCTGACACTTTACACTACCGTACGGTATGGTAAGGTATGGCATATGCCGTATCGTGAACCCTCCCATGGTAATTTACGCAATTTCCTCCGGGTTTTTTTTAGCAAATTTTGTTCATTTATTATCGCGATCATCCTCAATGCGATTGCCGAGGCTTTCTCAAATTTTTGACATTTTCTCTTTGGTGTTGACAGGTTTTGAGAAAAGCTGCTGTGAGCGCCCCGGTTGGGGAGGGGGGGGGGTTTGAGTGCCCACTTCAGCCCCCCGGGTCGAAACACGGTTTTCTTCTTCTTCCAGGAACAGGCGGGAAGCCCCTCGGACGTTGTAGTTCCCCTCTCCTAGTATGATACCGTAACGTCTGTTTCATCCCCCCCCGTCACTACTCGTATACTCGTTTCAATTGAGGGAGCTAATGAGGTGAGATGTGAGGTGCAGATCTCTCTTCCTCCTGCTTCCTCGCCTCAATCCAAATCCAAAGGGGGAAATTCTAGACGTCCTAATACCGTACTGTAGCGTTACGTACGAGTATTCTCGGTTTGTTTCTTTCTCCCTGTGTGCAGGTTTTTTCTCCCTCCAGTCTGAAGGTTTTGGTGTGTGTGTAACGAACGGCTTTTCGCATACCGGTATCTCGCAAAACTGACTAATTGATCGACTCTCGAAGGGCTTTTTTATAATATTATCATATAATACATAATCCTAGTGACTAGATGATTATATTGGTTTTCCTAGATATTTTGGATAAACTAGCCTACTATGCTTCCATACTATCGCGCAAAGTCAGGTCCACCACCACCTGGTCTTGAGGGGGGGGGGTGGCTAAAATCTTGAAGACTCGTTGGGAGTTTCAAGCTACCCTGCCGTGGTGAACGGCACAAAGGAAAAAGGCCCAGGAACGACAACCATATCAAGAATCACTCCAGTACTTTGTATTCGGGATGCAGTAATTAAACGAATACCATGCATGACAGGACTTTGATTCCCCCATACAACCACACAGATTTGCTCAGAATAAGAAAGTCCTTCACATGGAAAACCGACGTCTTACATACTTGTGATACTTTTTATCGATACAGCGGTAGCGCATCAAGCTACCTTATCCGAAACCCAATCCGCCCCGCCATCTGCACCTTCCCGCCATCGAACCAGCGGTATTCCACGAGCTTCACATTTTCGCTACCGGAGCACACCTCAGCAACGGTATGTCTCGCAGCTGGGAATCGTAGCTAGCAATTTTCCTATTCCGCGGTGATATGTATCTTTCACGTCGAGGCAACGACCCATACGGTGAACCGCTGATTATCGTCGCCAGATACTGGAGAGGCCTCCCTTCCGCCCCTCTCGGGGAAAGGTAAGGCGTTTAGTCTAGGCTTCAATAAAACTTTTTGACTTCCACGACCATGGTGAGGAGGTTCGTCAAAGCTTCGAAAGTGCCAATTGAGTAAGATGAGACAAGGAAATGGTAGAGGTTGTGATGGGAGAATGTATTAAATTTGAGCAATGTACCCGAGTACGTTGTAGTTGGTAGATGTTTCCTTCTTCTTCTGTGCTGGAGATGTTGATGTGGGAAATTTATATGGTGGTACAGTAACAGGTGCCCCGCTCTCCTCATCTCCAGACCTTCACATTCGAATACCAGTGCCGGTACAGTGACCCAACAAACAACATAGAACCTGAGGGGTTGTGATGGCCCACCTACCTATAGTACCTACCTACCTACCATACCGCAAACCCCGCAAAACGCTATCCAGTAAAACAAAAAAACAAAAACTAGCTAGCTAGCTGCCGGTGGGCAAGGAAAACCAGGATGAGTCCCCACCCACCCCACATAACATCCTAGTGGCGCAAAATGTCATATGCTGAGGATTAAAATAGTACATTCCATCATACGACCGTATCGTATTGTATCGCAAGGAACAAAGCACTGCGGGGTTGTGCTTGGTAACGAGAAATGTCCGCTTGGCCGTTGTGATGAGGATGACCTACCGGTATGGCGCGATATGATAACCTGCACGAGGGGAGGAAAATAGAACCGTGGTATGGTACTTGTATGATATGCGCGATAACGAGGCTCGTGATTGCCTGATTGTTTGTCTCTGGAAACGAACTGCTATTGTGTACGGGCCAGGGATTGGCTGGAGCCTCAGTTTTGGTGTGATGCAATAGTAGGCCGTTTTATGAACGTTAGGTAGTTACGAGTACCGTACTGTGGGGGTCGGTCTCTGGGGCTTGAATATGATGTCTGTGAGAAACGGGTCTTTTTCCTTTCTTTCCCTCTCTCTCTTTTATGCTTGTTTGGCAAGTGCACACTCGCACCGGAATTTCACCACCAAAGTGAAGGTTTTTGACACCGCATCCTTTATTTTTATATTTTGTTTAGAACCCCATTCGTTACACCCCGGTGAGTTGCATCCATATATAGCACTGTTTAGTTGCCCTTTCACGATACCTTACCGGTATCTGCCAGCTGGCCATATCCTTATGCGGGGGCTTTTTTTTCTTCTCTTTTTCTTTTTTCTTGATCTTCTTGAGAAAATCATTCGTCACTTCCTCATGAGTCCGCGCCAGGCTTCGGCTGCTGTCGGCGCGATCGCCGTGGGTCCGTTATTGGGGCTGTTGGTGTCTTGCGCTGGGTTTATAAGTTCCCTACTTGCCTTGCGTGTGATGGGTAGCTTCTTTGCTGTCAAGAGGGGGGTTGGTTTGAGCATTGTCGTGGGTGACTCAGTGCCGGCCTGAGAGTGCCGGTCGGTCGGCATCGTAGCGGAATGTGGGTGGTCTAGCTCTCGTCAGGATCCGGCCGGTACCAGAGTTGGGGTTGGCGGGGAAGGAGGTGTTTCATAGTGGTGGGGTATGGGAGGTAATATGGTCGCACGAGATTGTGCTATTTTTTTGTGGGGAAGGGTAGTCTTGGGATTGAATTGAATGAGTTGTATTGGACGGTATTGAGTTGCTTTTGCTGGCGTCGGGTATGGACGGACAGATGGATGGGCCAGAGTCTGTCGGTCGGCTGGTGTCAACTCAAGCCCTGGTCAAGTTCCGCATCACTGACCCGAGCCCGGGAGCCACCCCTAACTTGCAACGAAAAAGGGGACACCACCTAACGTACCGTAGGGGAATCGAGTGAAAACCTGTGAAAAGCATTTTGGCAGAAAGAGGACGAGGGATTAGCGGACACCAACCGCCCGGGGAATACCGGTATACAATTGAAAGTGTGGAGCCCTCGCATAGAATCACCAAGGCTTTGGCCCATCATAGGGCTGTGAACGAAACTTTAAAAAATAAAGGGGAAGGAGGAAGAGCAAAAGTAGTTTATCATTGTATTCTTAAACGTTTTTTTCAGGCAGGAAACCTTTCTGCGTGCTTGTTGTGCCGAGAATCGCAAGAAGAAATAACTTAGAAGCTCCACCCCATCACTCGGTTCGTCTGGGAAAATTGTACGCTTTTTTCAATTTCTTTGTGTTTGAGGGATAAAAGACGGGCGAGAGTATGATACCGTATTTGAATGGTTTTCCCAGATTCAGCGGGGGAAAATCATTGATGTGCCAAAGGTCCTATCGGCCACGAAACTATGCTTACTCACAAATTACAAAGGAGAAGATCATATGATCTCTGTTCAAGAGTTTTGATCGGGTGACGGCCCCTGACAGCCGAGATTCTTCCGAGGGCGAGTGACGAATGGATGGGAGATCTGACTGGAAGGGGCAGGACCCTTTCTTAGTTGGAAGAGGCACCGTGAAAAAAAAAACTTTAAAGAAAAAACTCTCACATAATCGGCTTGAACCTTTTCCTCTCCCACCACCGCCACCACACACCGCAAGGTCTTTTTTAATTCTCCTTTCCATACGAGTGCGCACTAAGGTTATCGTCCGAGGTCAACTGCAACGCATCACTGAAGCTGCTTTTCTGCCTTGCCCTGCCCTGCCTGGTTAATTCCGCAATCTTATTCGGAGCACGTGAGGCACACATAGCAAACAAACAAAGAAGTTAAAGAGAAAAAAGAATGTTAGCGACACGCCAAATATTGCGATCGCGGCGGCTCGCGCCACCGCCACAGCTACTGCGAAGGAGGAGAGCTCTCCTGAATTTGAGGCATTTCCACAATACGCCTTCCCTAGGTGTTCGTCGTAGTTGGAAGAGTCTTGGGCCGTTGGCTACCGAGCGGGAGTTGGAATCCATGGGGTTGCCGATGGGGTTTGGTAGCGGGGAGGCTCGTTTAAAGGAGACTTTGGGGAAGGCGAAGGGTCTCGCAGCAGGTATGGCCTTCTGTAAGTGCGATGGGTGAGGGTTTAAGAAGCTAATAACGCGGGTGATGGTGGGAAAAGATTATAGGATAGACCCGTTGGATCAGTATGAGATGTGGGTTGGTACGGGTCGATTGAAGGATGATCAATACCAGAGAGGCGAGTAAAACAACCCAATATCCAGAGCTCTGCGGTACACAATTCGAGAAGATATTTTTAAAGATAATAGTTCTGCTGACAGGAGCCGTTCTGGAGATCAACAGGCATCGTGCAAGAGCTTCAGGAGCTTCACGAAAAGCTCAAAGAATACAGAGCGCCAAATGTTGTACATCCCACCCTCGAATCGCTAGCCCCGCCTCCAAAGATGTCATTTCTTAGCACACTCCTCCAATATAAACCCCCACCCATGGTATCAACACAAATCCCGGAAGATCTGCCTCAAGGGCTATATCTCTATGGCGATGTTGGATCGGGTAAGACCATGTTGATGGACATGTTCTATAACACGCTTCCACCAAACATAACGTCTAAAACCAGAATTCACTTCCACCACTTCATGCAGGATGTGCACAAGCGACTGCACAAGTTGAAGCTCCAACACGGTCCGGATTTCGATGCGATACCCTTCGTCGGGGCAGATATAGCCGAATCCGGGTCAGTGTTGTGTTTCGACGAGTTCCAGTGCACCGACGTTGCGGATGCAATGATTCTGAGAAGGTTATTAGAGTCCCTGATGAGCCACGGTGTAGTCATGGTCGCAACGAGCAATCGACATCCAGATGATCTGTATAAAAACGGTATCCAAAGGCAGTCCTTTATCCCTTGCATAGTGCTGCTGAAGACAAAACTCACCGTCATAAACCTGGATTCCCCCACTGATTACCGAAAGATGCCTCGGCCCGCTAGCGATGTCTACCATCAGGGCCTCGGCTTCGATGCGCTGACCCATGCAAACAAATGGTTTAGCTACCTTGGCGATTCCGAGGACCCCCCTCATCCCGCCACTCACAGAATTTGGGGAAGAGAGGTGAACGTCCCCTTAGCGAGTGGCAAGGCTGCTCGATTCAAGTTTGATGACCTCTGCGGGAAACCCATGTCTGCTGCCGATTACCTTGAGCTGTGTAGGCATTATGAAACGTTTGTTGTCACGGATGTTCCGGGGATGGATCACAAGAGTAGAGACCTCGCAAGGAGGTTCATCACATTTGTAGACGCGGCTTATGAAAGTAAGGTCAGTGTGATATAAACTCCATTCTTCCCCTTGACCCCTCTACTCCTACCTCGGGATAGGATTTATGAGTGTGTGTACTAGAGTACGTTGTTGGACAAGGATATTAACGAAGGACCTCCAACGATGTGCAGGCTAAACTAGTCTTGACAACTGCTGTTCCGTTATCTCAACTGTTCGTCTCTGCCGCCGAGATGGATGCCGCGAAGGAGGAGGGCGAGGGGCATGATCTGGACGCGAGTATGAGGAGTCTCATGGATGACTTGGGACTTAATATGAAGATGCTGAAGAATAGCAGTATTTTCTCCGGGGACGAGGAGAGGTTCGCTTTCGCGAGGGCTCTTAGCAGGTTAAGTGAGATGGGAAGTAGACAGTGGGTTGAACGGTAGAGATAATGTTTATTTCTTCAGTTTTTTAGACCTTTTTCTCTCTTTCTTTATTTCCGCCTTGTTAAGTTAGAGGGGAAAGGATGTTATAGGTTATATGAGATTCCCTTGCTGTGCTTGCGTAATTATTTCCTTTCTGTGCCGAGCGGCTGGCTGGGGGAGGGTTGGGTGGGTGGTGGTTGGTTTGTTGGCTGCTGTTGTTTGGGATGATAAGGACAGTGAGCAAACGTATATTACGAGCACAACTGAATTAATATACATTATCATGTATCATATTAGCTTAGGATAAAGCCTCCGATAGGGAGGGTTTTTTTTGGGGGAAATACTTATATCTTGACATCGTGGCCTACCCGTAATATCAGTGCTCTCCGTACTCCAAATTGCCTGACGTTTGTAAAACCGACTGGTATTGCATACCACCAAAATCCTGAGGCTCCGGTCGATTTTTTGCCTATATGCAATAGCAGTCGTTTTTACAAACGTCAGGCAATTAGGAGTATATCATACTCCCATGGTAGAGGTAAAACTCGCCTACCGGATCTTTACTACACAGTCTACGAGCACAAGCAAGAATCCGCCCCCACCCCCTCGATTCGTCCTGCTACCATCCACCTTCCTTTCTTCCCCGATTTCCCCACCTCTCGGCAATGAGCTCTAGCTCGAGTGCAAGTTGCCGTATCTGGCTATGCGCTCAATCATATACGGTACCGAAGCATACAGTACTCGACTGCCTCGGACAGGAAGGGAAGGTGCAATATGCTATTTTGAGCTATTCTGGGGACGAGTCTGCTTTTGCGATTTTGCACTGGTTGGTGATATGATACCAGCATTGATGGGCGGGGGGTTAGGGTTTGTGAGGTTTCGTAGTGGTGTACTCGAGTACGAGTACGGTAGTGGGACTTGTTGGTATGTATCAACTGGGGAGTGTTCAATTAGGTTGATATCGTTTCTTCCTCATTTTTTCTTCTGTGGAGACAGCGAAGCTCGATATTAGTGATAATAGTACAGCGATTGCCCCGCAGAGGACCTAAATCTCGAAAGCCTTGCCTACCTGCAGCTGGGGATAGTTTCTGAGATCGACCGTTACATGCCAGGTTTGGGAGAGCAGTGCTTGGCAGGAACGGTTGCCCTGGTAACCGCCAGGTGGGAGAGGGCAACAAACAACACTGGCTTGCATCTTGCCATGCCTGGCAACCTGGTCTCACAAGAAGTTCATAGTCGACCAGCTGTCTCTTTTTTCCCCTCCCACTTCCGTCTTCAACTATTCGCACCAATCTCTCCTCCACTCCTCTCTTTTTTCCATTCCTCGCGAGCCCTTTGCGGAGTGTTTCGCTAACAAATAGTTGCACAATTTTTGCATTCCCTTTCGGTGTTTCCTTTTTTTCTTTGTCTCATTCTTTCTTCATTTATTGTCACTCACTGTTAGGAGGCATTCTTGAACAAAATATAACAATACTCTCAACAAACAATGGGTGACCCGTACGGATCCTCGGGACCTCCGGGCTACTCTTCTGTCCCTCCTGGGTACGATCCTGACGATAATTCACATCCTCAAAGTTCGTCTGCCGGTCCGCAGATGAGATTGTTGGGCAATATGGACGATCAACTATATACTGCGTATATCACTCGGATCTTAAAAGCTTCCTGTTTGTGCGCTAATTAATTGGCTAGGCCGAGTACACCTCATCGCTCTTACCATCCTAACGATTCCTACCGGGAGCCAGCCGAGAGCTCGACTGGTCCCTCGAGGGGCGCTCCCGCAATCGCGTACAACCCTTCACAATCTCCTACTCCAAGGTATCACACACCGGGTAGAGCACCGCCTTCTGCTATCGATTACGATGCTGCGCCGGTTTCGCCGACTTCTTCGAGGAGAGGTGCTGGTGGATATGTCACGTACTCCCCTTCTGTTGTGTCGCGCAATGGAGGACGTCCGTGGACCCCGTCCTCCAATGGCGGAAATGAGAGGCCTTGGACACCTTCGTCCAGAGGTGGGATAGATAGGTCTTGGACACCTTCGCGGGGTAGCGATTGGCAGCGTCCACCTCCGGCTTCAATGCCGTATGAACCAGTTGATATCAATGGATCCCCAAGGCCGGGGACTCCGACCTCAATCAGGTCGAGGTACAGTGGCACTTCTTCTAGACGGCCGCTGCCCACACAGCCTCGGTACTCGAAGGGCCCTCCTCCTCCGCATGGGCGTGGGTCTGTTTATTCGGATGAGACGGCGATTCCTATCTCTGAGCCTGGGGATTATGGATATACTGATGATGAATCGGTGTTCGGACCCCGGGGCTCTAAAGGGTCACTGGATCTCGACCATGAACGCACGCATACAATGTCAGGGGAGTCCTTCCAGACGGAACACACCGCGACCGCCGAGGAGGAATTGGATGAGAAGCCGCCTACAACCAAGACGGCCGTTGGAGCGCATTTCGGACCTGCACCAAAGGCCCCGCAGACCCGTCGTGGCCTTAACAGACAAGCGCTCATGACGAGAAAGCAGGTTAAGCTCATTAACGGAGAACTGATCTTGGATTGTAAAATTCCTACGATCCTATACTCTTTCCTCCCGCGAAGAGATGCTACCGAGTTCACACACATGCGCTACACCGCTGTGACTTGTGATCCTGATGACTACGTTGAGAGAGGCTACCTCCTCAGACAGAACATGGATGCTACCCGAAGAGAAACGGAACTTTTCGTCTGTATCACAATGTACAACGAAGATGAGATGAACTTTACTCGCACTATGCATGGCGTTATGAGGAATATTGCCCACTTTTGCTCTCGCAGCAAGTCCAGAGTGTGGGGAAAAGACGGGTGGCAGAAGATAGTCGTTTGTATCGTGGCCGACGGACGTAAGAAGGTTCATCCTAGAGTTCTTGATGCCTTGGCTGCCATGGGTGTCTACCAGGCCGGCATTGCGAAAAATTCCGTCAATGGTCGTGAAGTTAAGGCGCACGTTTACGAATACACAACTCAGGTCTCCCTGGACTCTGATTTGAAATTCAAGGGTGCTGAAAAGGGTATCGTTCCTGTGCAGATGATTTTCTGCCTGAAGGAACTGAACGCCAAAAAACTCAACTCTCATAGGTGGTTTTTTAACGCTTTTGGTGCTACGCTTAATCCTAATGTCTGTATTTTGCTTGATGTTGGGACGAGGCCTGGGCATGACAGTTTGTACCATCTCTGGAAAGCGTTCGATACTGACTCTAATGTCGGCGGCGCTTGCGGTGAGATCAAGGCGATGAAAGGAAAGGGGTGGATGGGATTGTTCAACCCACTCGTTGCCAGCCAAAACTTTGAGTATAAAATGTCGAACATTCTCGATAAACCGCTGGAGAGTGTTTTCGGATACATTACTGTGCTTCCTGGAGCTTTATCCGCCTACCGTTACCACGCCTTGCAAAACGACGAGAGTGGGCACGGTCCATTGAGTCAATACTTCAAGGGAGAGACGCTTCGGGGCAAGGACGCCGATGTCTTCACCGCCAACATGTATCTTGCCGAGGATCGTATCTTGTGCTGGGAACTCGTTGCTAAGAGGAATGAGCGATGGGTCTTGAAATATGTACGAAGTGCTACTGGCGAGACAGACGTTCCGGACGCAGTTCCAGAATTTGTCAGTCAGCGCAGAAGGTGGCTTAACGGAGCATTCTTCGCAGCAATCTTCTCATTGGCGCATTTCAAACAGATCTGGGTAACCGATCATACAGTTATCCGGAAGGTCTTGTTGCATATTGAGTTCATTTATCAGTTTTTCAGTTTGTTGTTTACATTTTTCTCATTGGCACGTCCCCCCGGCCTTGATGGCCTCGATGGCGGATGCTAACCGTTGTTATAGGCAAATTTCTATCTCACGTTTTATTTCATCGCAGGGAGTCTCTCGGATCCGAAGATGGACCCGTTCGGTAAGGGATGGGGCGGTAGGATTTTTACAGTCTTGAGATTTATGTGTGTGCTCTTAATATGCACACAGTTTATTTTGTGTATGGGCAATCGTCCTCAAGGGTGAGTTTGCTCTTATATTCACAGATCATCACTCGGATATACTGACCGACTGATTAGAGCCAAGCGAATGTTCATGTCTTCTATGATCGCGTACTCGGTTATCATGGCTTATACGACTTTCTGTTCATTTTATATTGTCATCGGGTCCTTCTCAGGTGGTTTCGGTGACCAGAAAACAGAGATCAGGATCGGCGATAATATCTTTACCAATTTGATTGTTAGCACGGGAAGTACTATTGGTGTTTATTTCCTAATGAGCTTCCTCTATCTCGATCCTTGGCACATGTTTACGTCTGCACTTCAATACTTTATGATGTTGCCGAGTTATATTTGCACTCTTCAGGTCTACGCATTCTGCAATACGTGAGTGGTTCATTTATTCCCATTTAATTGGGGGTTGTCGGGTCCTGTAGCTGACAATAATAGCCACGACGTCTCATGGGGCACCAAGGGAGACAATAAAGTTTCCGTGGATCTTGGAGCGGCCGTTGGATCAAAAGGTGACACCGTCGAATTGGAAATGCCATCCGAGCAGCTGGATATCGATTCTGGGTACGATGACGCGCTGCGCAATCTCAGAGATCGATTGGAGGTTCCGGTGGAGCCTATGACGGAGGTTCAAATCAAGGAGGATTACTACAGGGCCGTTAGAACTTATGTCGTCGTCGTATGGATGGTTGCCAATGCAATCTTAGCAATGATCGTCACCGAGGTTTACGGGCTCACTGGTATTGGTAATAACTTTTACCTCAAAAGTAAGCTCCTCCACCTTTATGCATTACTAGCATCTACCTACCTATTTATCTCTTACGCTGCAATGACTGACTATGTGCCTTTTCGAATCGATTCAGTCCTCCTCTGGTCCGTCGCCGCACTGGCTGTTTTTAGAGCCCTGGGATCTAGCGCGTATTTGGTACTCCGGGCCATCCATTCCTTTGTTGAAGGCCGCATGAAATGGGATCCGAAGGCTTTCGCAGAGACTTTCCAGCCACCATGGAAGAGAAAACTCAGATTGGCAGGCGTGAGTCAGAGTAATCTTGGAAGAGCATAGTTTACGCATAATGTCCCGTAACCCTTTGAAGTTTTATTTATTTCTATAATGACTTTGTTTTGTTTACTTGATCGAGATAATGCCATGAGTGATGCGTGTGAGCCACTGCGTGAATGGGGTGGTGAGAACTGGAGGGGAGAGGAGGGCGTGGGGGTCATATCATTTCAGGGGGGTTTTTTTTTGAAACTTGAGATTTTCCATTTCAGAATGTTTACCTGGTGTAGATTTCGGTTTTTTTTCCACTCCGTTTTCGTTTTCGTTTGGCATGATATTATACCCATCTACTGATATTATGATTGTATTGTTGGAATATGTTTTTTTCTTTCTGGTTTATTACGGTTGGGGCTGGGATTGGGCTGGGGGTGGGAGGTTGGGTGACTGTCGGTAATGATAAGTAGTGTAGGCAGCTTAGCCTATGCGAGATTGAATCCTATGTATTTAATTGGTGTGATACCCAAGGAACAATTAAAAGGAGGGGCTCGAGAGTCTGTCCTGTTAGCACGGTACTGTGGCGCTGTGACGCGCGGAACGGCGTGAGATTAGAGATCAAAGATCAATACCGTAAAGGCTTGAATAATTGGGCAGTATGCTGGGTAGTCAAAATAAGGTTTAAACTCTGGGTAGTGGGAATCAGTACCCCGGAGGCAGGATACATATGTAAACAAAAAAACACAACTAAATGATAGATCTAGATTAGGTAAACCTAAATAAATATTGGAATACTTTTTTTATCAATGTAACTAGTACTGTTTTGGAGTTTTTCCACTGTGCACAAATAGCTTAGTAACCTTATACAAAAAGATTATATAAAAAAGGAGACTAAGGCCCTGTTCACTGTTCTGTACGTACAAAAATATCATGATATATTTTTATTTTTATAATATATTTTTATAGTATAAATCCTGAGAACAAGGTAGATAGGTTAACTTGAAGGGCTAGGAATAAAAACCTTTTACCATTATATTATCGTAAAATATAATCACTATTATATGAGACTCTGGCAGCTTTAACAGGTATTTATTAACCATACTCTCACCATAATTATAACTGAATATATGTTTTCTTGGCATGAATATTTATTTCCTGATTGTGCAAAAGAACACCTTATATTTCTGAAATATGCTATAAATTTATTTTGACATATTGTTGTTAGGTGGTACTAGATCTCTAAGAACAAGCGAGATGGGTAGGCCTGAGGTACTTTATCATAGATGGAAATGTGTCTAGGAAGGCTCAATATAAACAGGCGTAAAATAGTGATAAGAATTTTTCTAGTAATAACTTATTATATACAAGTTGATAAGGCGACTTCTCCGTAGAGTGATGATTTCAGTAAAGCTCGGGAGGTACCTTGATATTTATATCCCGCGTCATAGAGTTTGCGGCCTACAAGCACCTACCATACTAACTAAGTACCGGCTAGCCATTCCGAACATTTCCTCTTAGTGTGAAGACCATTTGACCCTGAATATAATCATCCTACAATTGACTTCGGGACTGGAAAGCTCTTGATTTCTCTGGTGTGGCACCACATCCCAGTCAGAGTTCACAATCCTTCTTCAGTCAGGAGTAACTGAAACTTGTTTGCATAGTAGACAGTATCCTCATCATCGGACAAACAACGTGGCTAACTTCGTAATCGGACCTATTGCTATTGCGAATATCACTCTGGCTGCTTGTGAAGAGGCTTTGGTTAGACTAGAGCTCGGGATCGTGCCAGTAGCACAATTCTCTCATAGTTCTTCTTTACCAAATAGTCCTAAGTGGTAACACCTAGAATGTACCATTGGTGTGAGTGCGGTCATACTACACTGATTTCATTTCAGAGTAGACATGACGAAAACATCCCATTACTGTAGTGACATAGTTTCCTGTGCCAGACCACTTTATGCGACATCGACCGAACTTGCGCAGAATATATAGGCAAAAAAAACATTTACTTTGGACAGATAGATATTGTGTCCAGACACAGGGAATGCGTCCAGATCATCCTGTCCGCCCAGTCCACTGTCTGAGGGCCCGAGCACAATCGTTACATCCCAGTCTGTTGGGTGTAACCCAACCCCCATCCAGTCCGCCTGGCGCACCCTGATGGTCAAGATATCACATTTATCGCCTGAAGTATACCCCGGGTAGCCACCAATGGGCAGTTGCATTTCGGACCTATCCTTGCTCCTGATAGCATCTACTCACAACAGATTACTTCACTATCAGGTAATGGTTTTTCAGATGAAAAAGGATCTTAACATAGGATGATTAATCAGCTATTGTCCCTGTAACCACCCATAACATACCTGTAATCTCATCACGCAAAGCTTCCTAAGTTCTTTTACATAACCCCCTCATCAACTCTGTAGGACTATCTGACATTATGCACACTCAGCCAGCTACATGCATGCTTTTCCATTCAGTGGGACGCTATTCAATCTTCTTTGGCAAGTGGATTCTAACAAGGCTTGTCCAGACGCAGCAGGCCTCTACTATTCAATCCACCTCTCTCACCGGGTTCCAATAAGATTCTTCCTGACCCTAGCGGACATCTGCCTGCTGACGTTTCAGCTTTTTTCTCCCTGCTGACCTCTATAGGCATGCGGACACATCAAAACCTATACCATTCAATTCCCCTCGCCAAGCGGATTCCAATGTGGCCCTTCCTAACCTGACCAGATATCTGCCCATTAAGGTATCTGCCTCTTTCTCCCTGCTGACCTCTATAGCCATGCAGACTCTTCGAATCCTACACTATTCATCAGCAAAAATAATACCTTGCGTCCTGTGCGCCCCGTGCGTCTGACGCCCAGGACGTCGGAATGCTAATCGCGAATCAGGACGTAACGTCGGATCGACGTCGCGTCCTGACTTTGCGTCACCTAGCGCCATCCGTCCTGACGCCATCCGGACACGGACCCATACGTCCTGTGCGTCCTGACTGCGTCTGGTGCTCCTCTATTACCTCCTGACTCCCCCTGATCTACGACTCTTCCGTTCCTACTGCGTCGGGTCCTCCGCTATTGCGTTCTGACTGCGTCGGATCTATGACTCTCCCGCCCTGATGCCGGTTCCTTCTCAGCGAACGTCAGGGCTTCACTCATCTTCAGATCTCGCGTCCTAATGTTTTCACACCCTCCCGACCTCGTCCGGATCCCACGATCCGCATCTCTCCCTTCCTGACGCCTGCTCACTTCTTCCTGATCTTACGCCCTATATATGCCGCGTCCTGATTCGATTGTGACTCTATCTGACGCCGTGTTTTCATCCGGACGCATCGTGTACTTAGTCTAATGCCATCCTGATCCTACACCTAGGCACTTCTCTTCTTTCAAACGCTGTCACGATGTGTTTTACTATCCTGATCGCCAAGATGCACCTGTTAAG
>Ga0307517_10000788_pt1 | contig 54461 bp, 58 predicted proteins | sample 23_EM_MG_FD_194515 | JGI IMG/M metagenome (GOLD analysis project Ga0307517, IMG submission 194515) | Populus trichocarpa ectomycorrhiza microbial communities from riparian zone in the Pacific Northwest, United States - 23_EM | ecosystem: Host-associated > Plants > Roots > Unclassified | place... | reverse complement strand
CTGGGCTCATCCATGTTATATGAAGCAGGACACACACCTCAGCTCAGTCCGCTAGCCCCATATAATATGGGCCATTGTCGCTTTTCACTTTTCCATGGTATATGGGACAGGTAAACTAAGTTGGCTGTGAATCAAACATCGACGAGCGGGCTTCTCGAGCTAGGTAAATTCTCTACAATACACCCTATCACTCTTCAATCTGAATTAGTTCTTGTGTTAAAGTCTCACCGTCAACCAGACACCTTCAGGTTCATATTCCCTTCCCGAAGTCAAGAGACAGACCCAGTTCGATGCCATTACTTCTCCAACCGACGATATTTCAGCGCCCACCTCCACTCGACGCGCCGACCCGAATACATTGATTTCGCAAGCTGAAGTAAACACCAATATCTTCGCAGCCGAAGTATACTGCATCTGCAATGGCACAGCGAGCGATGACGACGATCTCAGCAATAGCGATTCTCCACGTCCAAGGTTTATCGTTCTTCCTGGAGACTCAGAAAATGATCCTCCTCGAACGTATCGGTTTGTCTACGAACTCGGGCAGTATAGGGGATGGCGCGTATCGCAACTTGGCCAATCCCGAATCCACGCAGGACGAAGGTCCTCGATGGGTTTCATGCAGCCGAAACCCTCGCGCTTGAGTGCGAAGCGACAACATCGCAGGGCGTATCATGCGCGAATGGTTTACCTAGAATGTCTAGTGGAGGTAGCTCATTGTCTGGGTCGGCTCGCGACAGCCGCCAACTTTGACGAGGAACTGTGGCCAGAATTGAAACGTGTGCTGGGCCTTGAATAAAGCACACACTCTCCGGTGTTACAAGTCGCCAGGTGCAAGTTGGGACTTGATCTGAGGAGCCAATAGGTGATCATTGAATCTATGGAAAGGGCAAAATAGATCCGAATCTCGTATACCTAGAAGTTGTATCCAGTCCATGTGAAGTACGCTAGTGATGTAGAAGGGTATTTTGGGGATTATATGATTTTATGAAAAGATAGGCAGAAAATGAGATCGGAATAAGGCAAGCAGACAGATGATTCCACTAGATACCGATAATTTATGGTGGGGCAAGGCAGTCAAATGGTGAAAGGCAAAAAGGCGCTCTATTTAATTTCGAAGGCCTGAGCGGCGGGGAAAGAAGGAAGGTGGCGACGATCGGGATGAGGGGGAGATGGATGGCTGAAGTGCAAAAAGAAATGGTGTCGTGTCCGGAAACCATAACCATTGAGAGTGGGGAAAGATATGTCGTGGCAATGACAAAAAAGGAACTACCTGCTCTAGAAAGCGACACCCCACTGGATCGAATATTGGCTCGAGCTCGACTTCTGGAAGGAAGGTGCGCTGAGATTGCCTGAGTTAGAGCTAACTTTCATATCGGAGTCAATAAGAGCGATCAGAGCATCCAGCGAGTTCCTGTTCTGATCTGCTTCACTAAGAGGTGGTTCCTTCGCATCATCCAGGGATGTAGATACCAGAGTGGTGTCCGGAGTCGAGTCCGTCGAGAGAGTAGGTGCACCGACTTCAGTATTTTGTTCGCGAAGGGCGACTCGTTGCGGCAGCCGTAAGCCCCGAAGGCCAGGCCTTCTGTGAGAGGCTGAGTAAAGGACGGAGGCTCGATGTCTTTCGAGAACGATGGCCCGCGTTTGATTGCAAGTGTGTTCTAAAGGCCGACCAGCCAAGTTAGAAGATCTCCTGCTCGTGGTTGAGTTGCGCTGACGAGGAAGGCTTCCATATATCCCAACACGTCGACTTAAGGGCTCGATATTCCCATCTTTGAGGTTTCGAGACCGAGAGCTATGAGATTCCGCCTGCAAAAAGCGACCACTCGGAGGACTGCCTTCCGTTGTTGGAGCTGCGGTTTCGTTTAGACATTCTACTCCAAGATTCTGAGAGTACGTGTCGACCACCGATGCGAGATTGGTCCCGAATGGACGAGCAACTTCAGTTGGACCAAGACCACCAGAAACTGTGACAACCGAGCTAGGCTCTAGATTAGGGCAAGTTTGAGGTGGCTCGCATTGGGTGGTCCCAGGAGGCGAACTAGAGGGAGGTTTCTCAGGATCAAGAGTGATCGTAGCGACTGAGGGGTCAGCACCAGGTTGAGTGACGGGGAGAGAGCGATTCTCTCGTCCGTGAGGGGTGGAAGCTGGTGCCATGTTGACGTTGAAGTCGCAAACTGCTTCGTTGCCAGAAGGGATGGCAGAAGGAAACGAAACCGGGTCAGAAGCCATTGCAATAGAATATCCATCTGCACCAGTCAATGAGAACTTGGCCTCAGAACGGGACTTGATGATAACAGCAGGCGGGTCAGTACTTCGCGAGACAGGAACAAGCTCGTAGTTGTGCACAGATATGGGGGCAATGATGGCAGGAGAATCAAACTCGGGAGGTCCGCAGGAAAGAGGCTCGGGATGGTAGTCGAGGTCAAGAGACGAGATCGAGGCAGGAATCGAGGTGGGTATGAAACACGGAAGCAGCAGAGGAGAGAAATCCATACCGTCCAAGATAGCTCTAAGGTGGGGTACATCCTCGGTGGAACTGAAATCATCTTCCGACGAGGACGACAATGGATCCGCGTTGAGGGAAAATGGAAATACTTCCGCAGCGTACGCAGAAACGTTCGCGGAGAGTCTTCGAAGTTCCTCCGCCTCCGATTTTGGGCTCTTGCTCAAGGAAACGGGCCGGACATTCGTCACCTTGCTCCCATATGATCTCGAGGGCGCGTAAACATCAAAGTTGTACAAATCCCCAGGGGGCACGCCAACAGGGAGGGCGATGCGCACGTCCTTTGTAAATGGATCGTCAGCGACAACAAAAGTAGATTCTGAATAAATATCGTTAACGTCAGCCGTTTCTCTTTGACTATAAACAATTTTACCAATGGGTACCCCCTCATCAGCACATGTTAAGCGAACTGAAGGTAAAGTGGCTAGGTCTGTGTAGAACTTTGTAAGGTATACATATGACAAAAGTGCAAGAGGGTCGTTACCTGATCCTGAACGGCTAGTAGACTCGACGATGGAGGCAGAACGGGGAAGACTTTCGAGCCCGGGAGAAGGTTCTTTGTAGATCGAAGATATGGACGAAGAATTCTTTTTGGTTCTAGGTTTCGAGCTCTTGGGTTTCGAATTGTCCTTAGTAGGAACCCCGTAGATGGACATGTCGTAGAGTGTTGTTTTCATCTTGTACATCTTGGCCTCTGCGGTCCGTAGATCGTGACGACTATTTTTTCTTCTCAGCTTGGGTTCTGTCCTCTTCTTGTACTTGGAGCTATCCGGAGTCATATAGAGCCCGATATTGTTGATATCGGAAGAATGAACGAACGAGGGAGAGTAGAAAGAGTCTCCGTTGGTAGAAAACGGGTCAGCTGCGTCATAGGCCTCTTGGACGGATGGCGGAACGCGCTTCGCGTCGCGCCTTGCTGAAGTAAGCCTCGCGGACTTGGGGTTGGCAGAGGCGCGAACACGGTCCACGACCGTAGAAAATGTTGACTTCGCTGGCTCCTGGCTGGGCGATAGGGCAATAGTTCGGCTTAGCGCAAAGCTCTGAGTGGGAGTCGTGACAGTAGGTTCAGTGGTCGGGGGGGTCCTCACGGAGGCGCCGTTGATCGGGGATCCCTTGAGCTCACGACGTCTAGCAAGATCCCCAGTGGCAGACCTACGCCTCGAAGAGAATGGCGGAGGGGACAGGAGCAGCGAATCTCGCAGAGCATGAGTATACGTCGGAAGGTCTTGGAACAAGGGAGCGACGCGTTTCGAAGGGAAGATAGAGGGATTGGATTTCGTCGTTGATTTGTAGGCGACCAGCGCCAAAGGTTCTGCTGTTGGCATGTTTGTCGCATTAGGTGGTTCGCGGTTGGGAAAAAAAATCTCACCATCAGGGACAACCATATCTTTAGAGAGCTCTTGAAATACTAGTTCTTGCACTTCAATTTCGCCGTCCATCCTAAGGCAAGAGCTATCCGATTTGATCTCGGGTTCATCTTGGAAACGATCTAGCTTGAAATCTTCCTCGGTGGGAGCAGATACCAGGAGTACGGGTGGGTCGAGGTCCGGTGAAGATGGTGGCGTTGTCCCGTATTCAGACGGCGAATCATAGGACGAAAACGAGGTAAGACCGAAATGACTAGCTGGCGGATGATCTTCAATAGCTTGTGACTGGAGTATGTGAAGAGTGACATTTCCTCGAGAACAGGGATCATTTGAGACGTCATCCTGTGCGGAAAATTTGGGTGAGGGTGAGGACGGCTAATACAGAAGGTAAGACTGAGGGAGGGATACGATCAATATCGTCGCACCTGAGACATGGAGAATCTCGCCATGCGCGATGCACGCGCGGCGAGATATAGACGACATGCGAGAGCTGCGGGAAAAATAGCGATGAGACAACAATCTTGAAGGACGATAGAGGTAAAGGTTCACAGATCTCGGCATCCATTGCGATACTCTCGTGTGTTGGGTTGAACGTACTCCCTGAAATGGCGATAGGAAGTTCTTCTGCGGCGGGCTTGAACGCACGGAAGATGTTATGGAATCCTTGCGCTATGACATGCCACATGGCGAGGGATAGGGCGAATGCCCAAGTGCGGAATTGCTGGTACCACAGCATGATTGATACGATAGTTGTGATAGGATGGGGATAAGGAAGGCGAATATATAAATGTGGTGAGCGGCTGACTGGAGCTGACGCGCTGAAGAGGTTGACGTGCTAGAACGCTGCATATTGAAGGGGCCGACACAATTCTTCAGCTATGACAATCGAAAATTGTAGTTTGGACTGAGCGATCCTAGAAGACTCCACGTCGCTCAGTCCAAACTATAATTTTTTTGAGAGCATAGTCTGCTTTTTGCATTGCCACGCCGCCACCGCTAAATATTCGTAAACCGTTCCAATGTCGCTTAAAAATTCCGGGAAACAGCCCAAGAAAGAACATAAGGTGAAGTATACTTCGTTGGCGCAGACCTGAGCAATTTTGAAGAAGAATCAATAGTTGGAAAGCTGTTGGAAGTGATTTCTGGATCCGTACTGGTTCAATAGTTCTTATCCACTAAAAGTACCTTGAATACAATAAGAGATCTTTGGGAAAGAGGATAGGCAAATACCTCATGGCCGTCACGTCTGTGGGATCGAGCTCGAAGAAAACATCGTAATCATACACGTGGGAAACTGTCACAAAACCGTGAAATTCGTTCTTCAGTTCTTCTGTCCATTTGCTACATATCGGCTAACATTCATTTCTTATTTGAGCCTTCGAGGTTGATTCGAGGGCAATCCGAGGATGCAATTGTTAATGTGCCAAACCACTGGCACTCACTGGCCTTCCTCGTCCGTTCTATATATATCTGGTGTGCTAGCCGAACTCATTCCGTCTACGCGTACTTACGTTGCCACGTACCAGCCTTTTTCGAGCTTCGTTTCTTCTCGTTCCCTTCATGCGGGTTATGCGGAATAAGTAACAATGAACCGGCCGGCCAGCGATGATAAGCAACCCATCCCCGCAAACTTCTATGAAATCACTCAGCATCAGCCAAGACGAATCTGAATCCGAACTGATCCTAATGCCAGCTTCCCTCTAATAAGCATGTCTGCTTTGAACCTAATGGGATTGCAAGAAAAAGGCTAGAAGACACAAATCTCAGCGTCTTGAAAGCTTAAGCAGGGTAAGAATGTTCCGTACCAGTCGCAACCTTTACGTCTACCCTCAGTTCCAGCATTCTCTTTCAGCACCACCACCCCTCTGTCATTCGAACCCGATAAGCTGCGATGGCACCCAAGAAGTACACCTGGATATCCCTCTGGTTTCTCGTTACTGCTCCAATCATTCTCTGGGATGCGAGCTACGTCCTCATGCGGTCAGTTGGCAAAATTCTGCATCACCCTAATCATTCATATATGGATGTATAGACCTCGGTCAATGGAAGGAGGTGATTTGAGATGGTTTTGGAGTGGGTTCGATAGGTACGAACGCATTGATACTGTTAGTTCTTTCCCTACCTTCCTTAGAATTCATTAACGTTATTAAACGTTCCAGGTGTATAGCGTGAAGGGCTATCATGAAAAGGCCGGTTTCGCCCCTGCCGCTGGTAAGTTTGAACGATCATTCTTCTAGCCCACTATATCTCATGAACGCCATTCCAGCGATATCTAACCTGGTGGAAACGTCATTAAACGTGACTCTAGCATCTCCTTTCCTTTCGTCCATCTGATGACTGACTACTTCCAGCTCGCCTACCTTTACACAGTACATCTTTCCCCAAGAAATATTGCACCCCTGTTCGGCTTTGCAGGTGCGGGCGTCACCCTATCCAAGACCACAATTTGGGTCCTCCAAGAACATTTTTGCGGGCATTGTTCTTCCGAGAACGTTGACCCTGCGGAAATTCTCAAATTTTGGATCGCGCCAAACATGTAAGTGCCCGCTATGTTCACTTTGGAGAGTGAGCTAACACAAAAGCAGACTGTGGTCCACTTTCTGTGTATTAATCGTGATAAGGTTGGGCACCGATATTACCCAGGCTTTGAACCGGCCGTCGTCAAAAGGAAGAAGCACTTGATTTTTCTTTTTTTTTTTCGAGATGTAGATGGATAAAGAGTGTCCTGAAATAGATTTCTTGGATTTCATCCTACATTTGAGAATTTTCTACGCACGCTTACGTTTCTCATTACTTGTTAATTTCGGCAGGTACATAAGGTGACATCCATTGGGGAAATTTGGTACGTGATACGTCTAGAATTACTTCCTCGAGTCCTTTCTATGGATCACCTGGGTCTTTCTTACAGGATGATATCTCCATTGTCCTTATCATACTCGGTGCACTACATCATATCCCCATCACCACAACCAATTTCAGATTTAGTTATCTAAAATTAAGTGGGTTGAAGGCTTTCTGATGATCCAGAACCTAAGGCCTGGGTTTGGGGGCTCACCGGGAGGTTATATCGCCGTAAAGCCTGTTCGTGGATATAACGGCGATGTGACGGTAAGAAATTTGCTTGACGCAATTTCTAATAACGGAAGTTTTCATGCTCATTCACGACTATGACGATGTCCAACTTTTACTTCAAGAAGCTGACCGTTGGTCTTGAATCGCTTGATGGCTCGAAATCTGGAGGGGGAGATGTCATGCACTCAACGCCACAGGTCGGAGCAAGGGCACTTATTTTCCGATGTGACTCTAGAAGAACGGGAAGCTAGTTTTCTCCCTTTGTGCAAACAGCTTTCTTGAGATACGAAGCCGAATAGCCCAATCTTTTTGATTTTCTTTCTTTGGCGATAAGGGAACCTGGCCGGTTGTATTACATAAGCATCTTCAAAACTTGCCAACCACCCCTCAGTGTTATTCAATCTCACCATCTCAGAATGAAGGCTAAAGAACTCCGATTGATAACCTGGGAAATAACATGCAAGTTCACTTTCTCGTACACTAACTCTGGATAGTAAATATTTTGGATAATCGGAAATATTCATATACATGGACATTCGCCAACAAATTCATCTTCGAGGTTGCCCTGCTCACCAACTGCTTGCTGATAATGTATATAGCACCAATCCCCGATGATGTGATGAATAAAGGTCCCTCGGCCGTTCTTTGGGTATTTGTTTGTGCCGATCCCAGACAACGGCCCAATACAAATAGTATCCCCACACATCTTTTGCCGCCTTGGTCGCGAAAACTTTCTCTCATTCTCGCAATACCTTATGACGTGGCGACAAGAGTTGTATATCTGGGCTCACGCCATTTTTTGCGCACTGTCTGGCCTCATCGCTCAAGGGATTCGTATCATCAACAAGGTCTTCAAGGCCGGCAGACCCGCCGTTGATTTACCTACTTATTCGAGATCCAGCTCGTTCATCCAAGAATGCGACCACAGCGGTGGCACACGTATGTATTTCGTGTTTGGCGATTTTACCCTCCCTCATTGTTTCGATTTTTTAGCCATACCTTGGGCGAGGTTCGATCCAGCGCTGGCAAAATGTGGTTCGCGGATGTCGCGTCATTCGACTCGCCATGGGACTCGCCGTCCGATAATCCCTTCAGCAGTAACAAAGACCTCTTTTCTTTCCCGCGGCGAATATTTTCCGATGAAGGGGCTCAACGCACTCCATGGCGCAGGCTCTTCACGGACCTCCCCTTCGGGCCACAACACCTTGACATCACTCCCGTCGTTGACAGCATCACCATCTGCCACCATCCCGCTGTTTTTATCCGCCAATATCCCCATCTACCTTCCTGGGGTGGTTTCGGCGAGCGAACCCAAGTTAACAGGCGGAATAGTGAAAGTACCCTACACCAACGCAGTCGACCATGCGTTCTACAGTAAAAGGCGCAAGGCTCCAAGGTTCCCCTCAGTCGCAGATTTGACTTCATCCGCGATGGTCAACGTACGCGATTCTCCCCCGGGCGTGGCCACTAGCAACCTTCCAGATGAAGAGGATAGGATCGCTATGGTTTGTAACTCTGTTCCGAGGACCTCTGGTTTAAGTCGCGGATCTTCTGATGGCCTTGGTCTTTCACTCTTGGATTCAGTAACTGCATCCTCGCGACACAGGCGCAAAGCATACCAGACTGATTCTTTCTCCGCTGCCAATGTTGTGGATCCATGTATGCTGGGTGGCCGTTATTTAACCCCGGTCTTACCGGTATCTCCTGCTGCATCTGATATATGTCGTGCGCTGTATCCACTTTCGTCGGAAATACGTCTTCTCGTGCCTGAAGCTGGGGGTCCTTGTCATTCTGCCTCTGTCGAAGAGTTCGAGACTTCAGAAATGGTTTCCGCAGACTGGGATGAAGAATCCGTTTCCGATTGTTCCTTGGAAGAAGATTATGATGTTTGCTCCGTCTCTGAGTTGAAAACTGGTATCATCGATGACATTCAAGCACCTCGTACCTCTTGGGTTGAGTTTTTGGATTCTGGATCCATTTTGCCTAACCTGGAGACCCACCATGCTGAACCCCCTTTCCCTCCCCCTCGGAAAGCCGTCGCCACTGGGAACTCTCGTCGACATATCCGGATCTATGGGAACCTCCTTGAGCAACAAGATGAAAGTACCCCCGCCGTCCATCTGGAAGAGGACTACGTCTTCAAGGCCTTCCCTGACATCATGGAGCAAGAGTCCGGGTTGCTGCCTGACTGCACCAGACACTCGGGCCTTCGCGCTCTGGTCCTTCCAGATCTTGTGGCCCAGCGAATTTCAGCCGGAATCAATCTACCCCTGGATTCTCCGGAGCCCCTTGACTGCTCTAGCATCGTTTCCGCCTTCCCGGAAATGGACGGTTTTGAAAGATCCAGCGATGTTGTTCCCGTATTAAAGTCTGGCGGCTTGGAGTCCCTTCGTGCTCTCATCGTGGCTCTTGAGTCCATAAGCCCTGAAATCGAGTCTTCCGATATGGGACTCTCACCTAGTATGTCGAGCCCTACGAGCGACCTCTCTTCATGGGACAAAGACTCCGCTGGTGAGGCAAACGTCTCTTGGGGGATAGCTACCTGATGATGGTTGGTGCGTCTTGTACTTTCCATTACTCGGTTCATTTCTCTTCGTATTATTCATGTTATTGGCACCACCGCCTTCGTTTTGATCTCGTTTCCTATATTACAACCGTTAGCTACCCTTGGTCATGCCCACAACTTGTTTTTGTCCATTCTAACTTATTCCTATCTATTGTTAACATCATCATACTACCTGTTCAATTGATATGTGTTTTCTTATTTTGCTCACGCATAGTGTATGATACTCGCAACCCGATACCTGAAAAAGTGCGAACGCTAGTCATTTTCCCTTGTATGCGCTCCCGCTGCAGAGTCGATACAACCCTTTAAACTTCAACAAAATGCGCTCTTGAATTTGGCCCTTACGATAAAGTGAAAACATAATTTCCGTTTGTCTAGGTGTGAAAATTGCATTCCTATGTGATGGATTACATATAAAGTCGAAACCCTCTAATCCCCATGCATACCTCATATGATCATGAATGGCGTCTGCACCAAAATTAACTAGTCTCTCCTAGACAGACTTCGATATATGTGATGTGTCCATGGGATCACGATATATGAAAAAATTAACCCATCATAACCCATAAACCAAAAACTCCCATGCCATCCGAAGGGGCCCGTATGGATTTAAAAGGGTTTCGAATGCATATGCATGTGAAATGAACATGCGGTACGTAGAAATTCAACCCAGAATGGAGTGCGTGTGGGACCATGGGCCGACTGTCGGACGTCAACATCTTGATGAGTATGGCGGGCCGATGTCAATTTGACACCATCATTCATTGATCGATCGAGACGTCGTCAGATCACCTTGCTCCCTTTTTTTGCTCCTGGGGTTATTCCCGATACCTGATTTGCAAGTTTGGTGCAATATGTGGCCCACTTATGCAGAATAATTTCTTCATTGACTGGGATGTAATCCGGAGGCCTGAGGTCGTTCTAAGTCGTTTTTTATCCAGGTATTCTCCCTGATTCTCCTCGAAACTAAATTTGTCCTTGGGCCTTAGGCACCGAATGACGCGGGCCGTAGCCTATTAAAATGTTATCCATTATCCACCACCTCCTGAGATATCAGCTAAGTACGGAGGTTCCCATTCCATCTAAAGTACTTACGACCGGGTATCAACCCAGCATCCACGGCATATCGCGGAATGGAATGCAAGCTGCTACACATAGTATGACAGATCGTATCCTCCTTTTCTTTGTTGATTTACGACTCCCGCTTCACATCTTTTTTTTAAGGGCGAGGCAGCTTTCCAGCGACGCTTGAGAAGTTGTCAGAGCTCGATTTGGTTGGGTGGAAGGACAGGACACCTCAAGGTTCTCGAAGGGTAGTATTCTGCCATTGGGGTCAAACGTCGCTATCTCAGTGAGTCCGACCTCTGCATGGAATAATGGCTCAGTAGCTCGATTGTGGGATATTCCAGGACCCGGGCAATACCTTACGAGATTCGACAAACTGCCCTTCCCCATAGTTTGGAATGGTGCCATCAGAAACCGATACCTCGTTGCTTAATGGCACAGTCGGGGCGTATGAATTTGGGGTGATGCTGGCCCTATTCATGTACGGGATTGTCATAGTTCAGGCGTATTCTGTCCTAAGGTGTGAAGCGCCTTTGAAAAAGTCTGAGAAGGATCGTCTTACTGAGCTGTTGGCTTGTGCAGAAGTTTTCCCAAAGACTCGAAGAAGTTGAAGTACTTTGTGGGTGATTTGTCTAACTGAAAGCTATCAAATGCAATACCAACGTCTTTATACTTAGATTATTGCTATATGGTGGGTGTCTTCGGCTTTCCTGGTGGGTGGCACTCAGCTCAGAACGTTCCAAAGCCTTCTTGAGGGATTGCATAGTCTTCAATTGGCCAACTCTCTGTATTGGGTAAGTCGCTCACATTCAGCTTTAAGGATTGACTCCAATCCAAATACAATTTCCCCGCCAGCTTACAATTGTCGGCTTTGGAAAAATAGAGGTCTTACTAAATCCACTGAAGGGACTGTGTCTAGCAAATGCAGTTTGCTCCTTCACGACCACTTGCATCCAGGTTCGCCAATGACTTCTTCGTCTCCCGTTTTCCGAAGATCGATTCTGAAATACATCAAAATCTTACAGATATTCTTCGCATATCGCGTGTACCTGATAACTAGAACGTACATTACCGCGTTTATTTGCACAGTTCTTGCAATCCTTTCTTTCGCCGGGAACGTTTTCCTCTCCGTCACCGGGATCGAGGCAACTGAGGTATTTGTATGGCAACGGCAATGGCGCCCTGTCTTGGTTGCCACCCTCGCGGCTTCGGCAGCGGCGGATGCATTAATTGCGGCGAATCTATGCTGGGGATTGTGGAAAAGGAAGAACAAAGCTATTCGAGGGTGAGTGTTTTAGCTACTTTAGAGTTTAATGCGGGGGATTGTCTGACAGATATCTTAATTTTTAATTTGTTCATAGGGAAGCACATAAGTTGGTTGATCGTGTAATTTCATGGTCACTCGGTGAGCGCTTTCCATTTTGTTGAGAATTTGACAGGTTATTGAACTGGAACTTGGTCCGTCAGAAACTTGTCTTTTAACGAGGTATGTTTACCTCGAGTCCCCATTTATACTAGGTCTGTAATGTGTTAATCCTCTGAAGCGTTTGTACGATCGTGACGTTGATTCTGGTAAGCTTCGTCGCTCGCATAATAATTCCTTACAATGACAATCAATATAATGCAGTTCCTTACCATGGAAAACTTCGCGTGGCTTGCTGTATCTTTCAATATCTCACGGCGTAAGTCGTTTCATTCTCGAGAAAAGCCTTTGTGAATTCATGACCACCATTAGTGTTTTCAAATTCATTCCTGGCATCGTGTGTCCTTCTCTTTGTCTCCAATACTATCATACTGAGTCGTCGGGAAACCATAGCCTCAAAGGTCGTAAAACGCTTCGCAGGCAGATTCCAAGCCAAATGACTTTTGTCGTGGTCAATAAAAGACAGTCCAGATTGGAGCCAGATGTAAGACAGATTCTGCCGGAGGGCGATTTTATTTCCCCCATATACTAAATTATTCTCTCATGCAGAGATTGCGTGCCTCAATACAGATCAAACTTGACTCAGGGCCTCTGGCCGGGGAAGAGGATATTGAGAATGGATTGAAACAGACCTTTGAGGCAAGCAATTCGACATTATATACAGGAGTTTTATTGATCTCCAAAATGACCTTTAGGACGAATCTAGAGAGTCGATTTACGAAATATCTCCACCATTCTCTCAGTACGTGCCACCACAAACCGAAGTATCGCGATATTATCAAAGACGGCGGAGCTGCGAGCTATAGATGACCATAGCTATTCTACAACACTTAGGCCTAGCCTGAGCCATGTAAGCTCGGAGGTACCAGGAGTCCGCCACTCAAATCAACATGCATGAATCATTCGATCAGGTGCAGAAATGGTTTTGTGATTAATTCATCCACTCCAAAGGACCTTGTATCTATTTTAATTATTACCAAAGGACATTGAGGTTTAAAAGAGAATCGGCGATTTCTGTGAGATATCTTGGAGATATCTAGACTTAAGGGTTGATTAAGGGTCTCGATAAGGAAGGTGGGGTCGGAGTTTGTCGGCACCTTTTTTTCCTTCCCACACTTCGTCTCAGGACTTAACTTGTTGATAGCAAAACGAGTTTCCTCCAGCAAGTATCCTTCAATTTAGGCTCTCTAGTGGTGTTTGGAGCCTAGAATCAGGCGTATGTCCATTTTTTGTGTTGTTTTGGTTGATGTTTCTGTGCTGATGAATGTTTTGCATTTGTTTTGTTATGCCAGAGTAAAAAACGATAAACCTGCAATTTTTTCTCCGAGTTTTTTCTATCTAATTCCGATGGATAATTCCCTGCAGCCTCCCCATCAGCACAACCATGTATTCGACCCGGCTCTCCATCACACAACCGAGGAGCCCCAACAACAGCAACAGCACCAGAATGAGTCGGCCAGCACTTCAGGCCTTAACCCAGACGGCACTCCGGTGAAACGACGACCAGGTAGACCCAAGGGTAGCACCAAGAAAAATTTATTGGCAGGTTCACCAGTGCCTCCAAAGATCAAGAGGCCTGTGGGCAGACCGAGGAAGGATGGATTACCAGCTGGCTCGATTGGTCCGAGGGTGAAGAGAGAAAGGAATACAATCCCAGCGGTGCGCTATACATGTTATCGAATTTTAATGTACAAGATTGACGGCGAGTCAGGTTAACTATGGTGTTGGTTACCCAGCCATGCCTTATGGCTACTCTCTCAGCGCACCGATACCCCCAGTGGCTGCGGTCCCTGCCTTCCAGCTCGATCCTTCTCTGGGGGGCGATGAATGGGCCGAGTTGGCTCGAACCAATCCAAACGGCTTCCTTAGCACGTTGCTGGCCGCTCTTGCTGCACCAAACCCTGTTTCGAGTGCCGGGCCGACTGTCGAAGAAGCTTTCAAATCTCACCTTGTGTCTTTGGCTCCAAATCCAACCCAAATGCAGCCCATTCCATCTTTATATTCCATCCTCAAAACCTTTTGGTTGCCCTCGAGCCCAGCTTACTTCTCACTCACTGCTTCGGCCTCAACCGCTCGTACTCCCTCGGAACACCGGTTCTTATATTGGGATCCGCAGCCACTCGTGTTTAACGGTATCGCGTGCCCCAACTGCTCCACACCGCTCATCAACAAAGGGCGTATCAGCTCCGGCCCTATAAAAATCTACGATATCGAAAAGCCCTTCTTCATAGTTGGTTGTGAATACGCTTGCCGTTCCCCTGCTTGTATCGCAGCTACTTCCTCCGAAGGACGCAAGTTCGCATCAACTGACCCCTCCATCTTCCGTTCATTGCCTATGCTTCTCAAGGATGAGTTCCCCGCCCGGCTGCTGCAAGGTGATGCCGATTCTGGTTGCGGCCCAAATGTTTGGAACTGGAAGGCTATGGGTGTCAGTACCGGTCTGTGGAATCTAATCATGGGAGGGTTGAGGGCGGGGGTGCGCAAGGAGATGATTCTAGGGATGATTTGGGCTGTCCAGCACAAACTGCCAGATGTACCTCCTGAAATCCCCGCTGCACCCTCTGCGCAGCCTCAACCTCAGCAACAAGAAGAACAAAACCAAGACGGCGAAGCCGATAAAATGGATACGGAAGAGGGCGAAGAAGAAGAGGTCCATAACGAGGTTAACAAGTCGGACGCAGGCGCCGCGCCCGATCCGAGTCAAGCGCAAACCATTTCCTCTACGGTAGGCATTGATATAATTTTCTTCGGATCATAACAAACTCATTCCTTGCAGAACTTTTCGGATGCTTATGGGGATGCCTGGAGGGAACATGCCGGTATGGTCGACCCGTCGCCCAAAGAGCAACCTACGACGTCATCCTCATCCGCCCCTGCTCAGCTTCCGGCCTCCAGCCCAGCGCCGGCGGCTTCCAGCTCGTCGACGACAGGGCAGCCCACAATGATGCAAAATACGTCCACCTATACTTCATATCCCGCTTATCCGTTCACGCCATTTGCCTTCGTTCCGCCGCATCTCGTCAATGGACAAGGGCTGCCCATGGGACAACCTTCTCCTACCGTGTCTACCTCTGCCTCCGGCTCAGGTTCCAACGCCGCGGAAGGTGGCGCTCTTGCGAATGTTACCCAGAACAAGCGCAGCCCGAGACACTGTTGTAAATGTGGCTCGCAAGATTGTAAGGGCAAGGGAGGGCGTTCGTTTTGTATGAACAGTTGTCAGGATTGCGGTAAGTTGGAGTGTAAGGGAAGGAATAGCCGCAGGCCTGATAAGAAGTGCTCTGAGGGATGGTCGTAGGTGTAAAATCAGTATTGACCCCGACAAAAGTTTTTTCCCTCTTTTATCTTCGTAGTGAGCGATTATCATCGTCGTGCGTCGTGTTGTCTTGCTGTACTGTATTCTCGACTCATGCGTCGATGGTTAAATATTACTGTATCCCTTTGTCACCATAAATGATAAATCCCAGAGGAACTGATATCCATGCGAAGCATCTTGACTGTCAGGGAAATGGGGACCAGGCTTAGAACGCACTATGCAACCTTCGCGCAGACTCCCTTTCATTCATTCTTTTCGGTAAGAAACCTCTTGGATGACACTCTTTCCGAACCGGTGATTTCGGCTGGTCATTTAGCTCAATAGCGAAGTTCACTACGGCCTCAATCATCTCAGATTTGATGCCCAGGAAGCGGAGTGCAAATTGTCAGCGTAAGATCAACTGTACTGGGTCGCGGTATATTACATTCCTTCTCAAAAAACCGAGTATCCTGAGAAACTTGTCCGTTGAAGAACGATGTAAAAGTAAAGCTACTGAGGTCGCAAATTCTCTTGCAATTTACACACGCTGGAACAGGGGCCCCGAGAGTGGTGTTAAACAGACGGGCAACTCATTTCTATCTGCAACTCTCAGCTTCTATACCCTAGACAGCAGAGGAGGACCCACCGCAACTTCGCTCTCACACTGCTCCTTTCCATCAAAGAGGGCGAGATAGTGTTCGACTGCTTTCCCGGCCTTCTTGGTATCGTATGGAAAGAGTGATACTGGTAGGGGATCCCGATAAGACCAGATCTTCGCTAATGCAATGAGTTCCCCTGACCTGGTGGCATTGTTGAGGAGATAGGGAAGATATTTGAGAGCAAGGGCGACTGCCCAGAAAGGTTGAAGCCTCTTGTTACATCCTATGTGTTCCTTCTGCCGCCACCTAAATTCACTGAGGCAGTTGGTTATCGCACGTTTCGGCTTCCGCCACCTCCACAGCCATGGACTGCGTTTATATTTGCTTGCCCAATGTCGTATTCCAGGAAGATATGTCAACCGACAATTGAGAATATATGAAAAACAGCGCTCGGTGACACAGTTATGCATTCTAACGTCCACTGCATGATGCAGTGAACGTTGGGGGTTCGACAAGAAATCGAGCAGGGGTTTAGCCTCAGGTGCATTAAATGAGAGGATGAATGAGCGAAGGGCCATCTGCTGGATACCGTTAAAGATGAAAAGAAAGATAAGTCCATGTACAACCAGAGCATCCGCACTTTCATGCAGGACCCAGTCCATGATGTTGGGATGACAAATGACAAGAGCGCCACTCAAATGCAAGACCATGAAGGCGCCAATCGCAAATGATGGACATGAATTTAGCATGGAAACGAGGGCCTCATCAATTTCAGAAAGATAGCGGATAGATATGAGATCCGAGTGTTCGGTGTCCTTCATAAAACCAGCAATTAACACCGGCTCAAAACATCTTCAGTTCAAAGGAAACATACCAGCGATGGGATGAATTTTGCGAAATCCATGAGAGACAGAGCAGAATCAAAATTCCACCATGGATCCTGTGATAAAGCTTGTTTGACTGGAAACTGACGGATATGGCTTATGAGATCAGGGGTCAATTCTGCATTAGAACAGTGGTATTGCAAATTATCATATCGAAGACTCCAATGGACGCCTGATAGTAGGTTTTAGTATGACACAAAAGTTGGCAGCAGATAAAGCGCTTACCAACATCAGGCTTCAGATACTCGCACAGGAGCGTTTGCGCGATCTTGGTGTGAATTGACCGATGTCCAATATATAGTTCTTGAGACCGGGACTCGTCAAACAAAAAATCGCCAAGGCTAGCATGTAGAATGTTCAAGAAATTCTTCCCATATACCACCAGGGATCCAAGATCGATTAGATGGAGCTCGATGTCGGTGGGTGAGAGATCGAGAATGTCAGATAAAACAGGTATGCGCGGTCCGTACCTAAGAGTTAGAGCGGTTGCAATAATCTGAACCGCTGTCATGGTCTCCTCGACAGAGAAAAAAACATATCTGTACAGCGCATCAAGCTCAGCAAATGGGAGGTCTTTTCCCTTGGGCCTGAGATTAAGAATGATTTCCAGGCGGTGGTTGGGCCTATGTCGACGCGACGAGACAAATTTGACAACGGTGGATGCATAAATGAACTGCCCAGAAGACTTATACACCAGGGTTTCAATGTCTTCGCTTGATGGCCATGATGAAGGCAAGTCGGATTGTATTGGATGGGTGAGGCGGATCTCGTCAAATTTATCCTGCAAGAAGCGTCTTATATCATCGCGTGACGTGATATCGGCGGCCAAAGGGAGGCGGGTGAGACCCTCTCGGATTTTACCATAGCCCATGGCAGCGGATATTTCTAGCTCGGGACGACTGGCGACGAGGAAGCTGAACGGGAATTTGGAACGTTTACCAATGGCGAATATCATGTCGAGAATCTGAACCTGTGTGCCATCCATGCATTCGTCAAGGCCGTCGATGATGATTAAATTCGGTAGAGCTGTGTGTTCTCCAACAGAGGTTTCGAAAAGGCGCTCCAGGGGATCGACGATAAGCGCCGCGAACTGTGTTATAAGTGATCGCGAAAGAAGGTGAGGGTCATTGTCGATCGCGGCTTCCATTAGTCCCCGAACACCCGGGATGACGACGGCAACCTGGTAAGCGATGGTAGCAACGAGTTGCTTGGAATTGCTACGCAAGGAGTCGGCGCGGAAGAAAAAGAAGCTTGCGAGGAGCAACTTATGTTCCTCGCAGAGCTCTGCGATAGTTTGCGCGATGGCGGACTTCCCCGCCCCAGCGGCACCATAGAGCCACATAATGAAAGTATCCGTGTCGATCTTCTTCCTGACCAAGTCCATGATTTTGTCCAAGATGGCTTCGCGAGTGTGTTTGTGGCATTTCGGTGGATCACTGCGTTCTAGAGAATTATGAAATGCACCAGGCACTGCTGCTTCTTTGAGCAAATCCATGCCTGGGGTTGTAGGTACCAAGTTCCAGTCATTATGAAGGGACCGTTCAAGTTGGTCATGAACATACCTCGACGGCCGTGGACATGATTGAAGTTTCCACCTGTAATAATGGCCTGGCTGTTGTGAAACATCCTCAATACCAACTTTCTGGCATACACTAAGGCGGGAAATGCCAAAGTTCTATGTCGTGACCACAGTCGATAACGGTTTGAAATAGATGTCGGTGTCAACGGAGTTAAAGGGCACGAGGCTGCTAAAAATGGAAAGGTCCTGGGACTGTTGGATTCACCGAGCGGTATCCGCCGTACGCAGTATTTGTTATTCAAGTATTTCCGAACCCTTTACTACATTCAAAATTCAGGTCCAAAAGTCTACGTAGAACAAAAGAAACTCTCCAAAAGGCAGCATGCACGCCCCATTCTATCTGCGAATATTTTCTTCCTGCACGACCGAGAATCCAATGCTGACGATCTGGGCAAAGATGGGAGGGGTGTCGACTGCAATAGAGAGTATGCAGCAGGAAGTATGCGTGATCTATATAGAGTAATATAGCAATATGAGCGCTTCGAAGAATGAACATGGAACGAATACACACCGTTTGTCGAGTACTTGTGCGGACGCAAACCCGATGGGTTTATTGACCGTACTTAGGATATCGGTTATCTTCTTGATGGGGAGTTGATTTTTGTGTTGGTTGACCGCGAACGCTGACCGTCATCGATGCTGAAAGAGTCAATGCAGCGGTTGTTTTGGAAGGGAACTCCTCGAGATGCCAGAGCGTTTATCCCCGTCAGCTTGCTGAGTAGTTGCTTTTCGTGCACCCAACCCGCCTAGGCTAACCAGTCCCATTGCTGTTTCGTCACCCTGGTCCTACATGAAATCTTCCAGAGTCTAGCTACCGCTTCTGTAAAGCTAACCTTGCAGCCAGAGTTGTGTCCCTTGTTCCGTTAGCACGAGTAGCGGACAGCCCAGCAAGTCATCCAGGACATGGAGTGGAAGACCCAAAAATGTTGATGTAATGATGCAAGGATGAGGAATAGAGACTGAGTGGTTTCGAGGATGACCAGAGGTCCGCAAACAAGTTGCTCATTGTTCTGTGGGGAGTTGAGTGCGCGAACTGTTGCGCGTTCAAATTTTTGCGTTCAGAGTACCGCGGTGAAACCGACAGATGGAAAAAGTATACCACGATCCTTGATTCCGCCCTTGTATATTCCATACCATCGCAGAGATTGGACACTTGTCGATTGGTTTATACAATCAATTATCAGCTTGTCCACGATAAAAACGGTCAGAATGATGGACACTGGAGCGGGTGCCATTGGCATATCTAGTTTCGTTAATTTTTCCAGTACGAGTTTCAGATACGAGGTGGGCAAATCGGTGCCGTTCGGTAAGTCATAGAATCCAAGCCTTGCAAAAAAACCTCGACAGTATCTGATTCGCCGAAATAACGTTGGTCCAGTCCAAGTACGCGAGAAACTCAGACAAGATCGAATCAACTACTGAGCAATGAGTGCGATGAAAATGCTGGAAGGATGGTGGTGGTTTGGTTAAAAGGAATATTTATCGGATGATTCCGAGCAAGGGATCCTCAAGGCTGGCGGTTCCTGGGTCTAGCCTGTTTTGTCTGACACCTCGCTCTTTTTTTCTTGAACCACCACCAGCCCTTCACGAAGAGCGTTCAGTATGTCCTCAGCGCGAGAGATTCTTAATGTCCAGGTATGCCAATGTCTCATAACAACCATGATCTACAATTGTGCCCGTGACTGACCATCCCGGAAGGTCGGACAAGCTGGCAACCAGGTACGCTGCTTTGTTGCTTTCCAACTCTTTCAATACCAATGTTTGGTGTTATAGGTCGGAGAAACGTTCTGGAAAATGCTCCTAGCGGAGCATGGGATCGACAACTCGGGGGTGAGCCTGTCGAGTTTTCGTTACGTATCGTCTGGTTTTGACGCGTCTTTGTTTTCAGGCTTATCACGGCAAAGATCCACTTCAACTACAAAGAGTCAGATTCGGTTTATCTTGAAGCCTCGCCTATAGTTAATTCGATTTTATAGGCTGGAGTTTACTTTGACGAAATCATGGATGGTTCGGGTGGAACGACGCGTTATGTGCCACGGAGTGTTCAAGTTGATCTCGAGGCTGGTGTTTGCAACAAAGTTCGACTTCCTATTGCTACTTTATCGCTCTCTGACACGGTGCATGAAGCTCCGCAGCGGGGTTCTCGGAAACCTCTTTCGCCCTGACACATATCTAACCGCAGCATCAGGTGCTGGGAATAATTGGGCAAAAGGATGTGAGTGATCTTACAGATCTTCAGCGATATGGTGATAACATGCATATTTAGACTATACAGAAGGTGCATCACTTGTTTCCTCGACTGATTGTCAATTAATCCTTGGACTTAGGTGCTGAGCTTGTCGATTCCATACTCGTATGCATTGGCCCCTATCATCGGCTTATATATCTTTTTTCCCTGACGTCATTGAATTGGACAGGACATCGTGCGGAGACAAGCTGAAAGCTGCAATGCTTTGCAGGGCTTCCAGATCCTGCACTCGCTCGGAGGTGGTACTGGCGCAGGCTTAGGGAGCTTGATGCTGAGCAAGCTCCGAGAGGAGTATCCCGATCGTATGATGGCCACCTTCTCCATCCTCCCTTCACCCAAGGTTTCCGAAACTATTGTTGAGGTACTTTTCAACGCTCCCTTCATTGTCGCTTCCTTGCTGATGCTGATTTTGTACTAGCCTTACAATGCCATGCTCTCTGTCCATCAGCTTGTCGACAATAGCGACCTTACAATTTGTATTGATAACGAAGCTTTGTTTGTCTCCCAAATGTGCTTTTCCGTTATCCGAGTTGACCTTGAACTAGATACGACATCTGCACGAGAACCTTGAAGGTCAAAAACCCGAACTTTGAAGACTTGAACAGTGTTCGTCCTCCTCCTTCGTGTTCAGTCTTTAAATTCCTGACGAATTTTCAGCTAATTTCCCAAGTTATGTGTGGTGTCAGCACAAGTCTGCGCTTTCCTGGACAGCTCAATGGGTTCGTGCAAAGTCTCTGTTCAAAATGAGAAACAAAGTTGAGCCACCCCCAAGAGATCTACGCAAACTCGGAATGAATTTGGTTCCATTCCCTCGCGTAAGATTTTTACAATTGCAAACTCTACATCGAATTTAACTGATTAAAACTGTTATAGTTACACTTTTTGATGCCCAGCTACGCACCTTTCTACGACCCCAAGGCGAAGCATTTTGAGAAGAACTCGGTTGCTGAGTTGACTAAGGCGTATGGTGTCCGCATTTCTAGTATCTCGCATCTACACATCCATTCTACAGTTTATTCGATCGCAAAAATTTGCTTGTGGCTTGTGATCCGCGTTTTGGGTTTGTCACGCCATCTTCTTTCTCATTTTCATACCACCCTAACCTTCTCCACCTCAACACTCAGTCGCTACCTCACGGCCGCTACAATATTCCGTGGTGATATCTCTTCTAGAGAAGTAAGTGACTCGGATTATGCCCAAATAAGAACGTGATGACATTCTTTGTATTTTGCGCAGGCTGAAGTATGTACCCTGTTCTCTGGGATCATGCTCTGTTTGAATCGGCCGCTCAACATTGGCCGTCTTTATAATTGCTCTTGCCCACCTCTGTTTGCGTCAACTTTTTCTCGCTTTCTATCTGTGCCTGCACTCTGGAACCCTGCGCGGTCTAGGTTGCTGTCCATGACTTGCAGGCCAAGAATTCGCAACATTTCGTAGAGTATGATCATCGTTTTCCTCAAATCTCCTTGTTCTAATTCACTTTGAATAGGTGGATTCCTGATAATGTTTCGGTTTCCCTCGTCCGCGTTCCTCCCGTTGGCCAGACTCAAGTGCGTTGTCATACTTCCTATATCAACACCGAGTCGCTTATCATTTCCATCTTCCCTATGGTTTACTTTAGTCGGCGACGGCACTCTCGAACTCAACTGCCATTCAAGAATTGTTCAAGAGGACGCTTGTTAGCGTACGTTAACTTTGCGCTGCACTCCATTAATTGGGATTATTGCTAATGGATGGACAACCATCGATAGTTCTCTGCAATGTTCAAGAGAAAAGCCTTCATGCATTGGTCCGTCGTTTTTCTTGCATCATTGGCTTGGATTGACACATTTTCTGCAGGTATACTGGTGAGGGTATGGATGTGATGGAATTCTCTGAGGCTGAGAATAATACCCGCGATCTTATGTGAGTACTCGGCCTCCCTCTCTTATACCCTGTGTTCCTAACTCGATTCCTCTCTGTAGTGCTGAATATCAACAGGTGAGTTCCTTGAGGCCCAAAGCGCTCTGGACGTTCTTACTGACCTGTGACTAGTACCAAGAAGCTATTGCCCAGGATGACGAGGAGGAACAATATGAGGAGCAAGCCTCGCAGGAAGAATAACGCACCGAATATCAGTTTGATTGTTCTGATCCAAAAACTCGTTTCGCGTTCTGCGTATTTTCGTCAATACATATTCAAACCCCCTATAATTACCGTGTGTCTCCCTCGTCTTTGGTTGGTTTTTGAACACATACTCTACTTAACTAGATCATGTTTTGTCTACTCATTCGAAACTTTCGTGTCATCCACACCTCTCAATGATCTTCACTGCAGTTCCTTTTTCTGCCCCATCGGCATCTCATGTGACTTCTCGCCTGACACTTCGAACTTCCGAAGACGTATCCTCATTTTGTCAATGTGTGTAGAGTCCCCTCTTGGCCCTCATTGGTTCTTTAACGAGTGGCTTCTTGGCTGAAGGATATGCCGCCCATGCGAAGAAAAATCCATTTATGTTGGTTCTCTTATCACTACTAATCAGCTTATTATATCCACAGAGATGAGATGTAATGAAGCTCTTGCTCCATCGGGATATCATTAAGTCTCACGGACACAATGATGCTTGACTTGGTGACCGTCTCGCTGAATTTGCTCTTCAATTCTTCATCCAAGCTACTTAACCTCTTTAGATGACGGATATGGCGCTTCCACCTAGGTTTGCAGAGTTGAAAGCCACAATTGCTAGTGCCTACCCAGATTTTGAGGGGAATGCAACCAGGTCTTGGGGGGAGATTTTGCGGGAGTTAGAGAAAGTGGCTGAAGTTGTCAAGAATCAGGGCATCGACGTGAGTGCCTCTCAGAAATCATGATATCATTACAAGTAACCTGTCTTTCAAGTACATCCCACAAGTCAACTTTGCGGATTTGAATAATTTGAGCAGGGAAGAAGTGGAAAGAATTAGGAGTAGGGGAACTGTGGTTATCAGAGATATCGTACCGGATGAACAAGCGGTAAGGTGGAAAGAGGAGTTGAAGGAGTTCGTTCAAGCCAACCCGACGGTCGAAGGTTAGTGCTGTGTACACTGAGAATGTGATTTGGCATTTATATGAGAGCGAAATACAGGCTTCCCTTGGAACGATAAACAGTTCTTCCATCTTTAGTATGTCGTTCCTTTGTCTTCTCTTTATAGAGAACATACACTGGAACTAAGCGGTAATTAATTCAGCTGGACGAAACCGCAAGTCCAAGCACGATCGCACCCTAACCTGCTCGCAACCACTGTGTGGCTTAATAATCTCTATCACGTCAAATCTGACGCCTCGGCTGGCTCTATGGAGGGCGTTGATCTCAACGTTCCATTGTCGTATGCAGATAGATTCAGGATCAGAAAACCGGGGAAGGGGTGGTCCTATTTTCCTCCACATATCGATGGTATGTAAATGTTCAGTCGGCTTTAGAGCGATGGCGGGTAGTAATTCGATTGATCTGCAGGAGGGGGAATCGAGCGTTGGGAGGATCCCCACTTCAGACGATGTTTCGAGGAGATTTTAAAAGGAAACTGGGCAAATCATGATCCGTTCGAGCTCGAGGGTAGACTTAATACCCGGAGCTCTCTCTATGGCCGTCCGACCCAATCAACCATCTTTAGAGCTTTCCAGGGTTGGCTCGCGATGAGGTGAGTCATTTCGTATCTCAGTGAAGTGTACCTCTAATACTTGGTCACGACAGCGAGACGGGGCCAACCCAGGGAACTTTGAAAGTCTTCCCAGACGTATTGTTGTCAAGTGCATATATCATTTTGAGGCCGTTCTTCACTCCTACTGTGCACCCAAGTTCTAAAGATATATTCGATCCCAAGAACTGGAAATTCGGTTCGTCTGCTGGATCTTAAGCAAGTTGACAGTTTTCCAGATATCAGTCAATCTGATTTTCCTGGAATTTACCCCAGAAATGGCGGATATGGAGGGCCTGCACTGACGCCCACCCTTCATCCCAATTTGAAATTAGAGGAGATGATGATTTCTGTGCCCAAGGTCAACCCAGGTGATGCTGTGTTCTGGCATTGCGATGTCGTGCACTCTGTCGAGGAGGAGCACACGGGAACAGAAGATTCAGCAGGTTCGTATGTTTAACTTGTCGATCCAAAGCGCACTAGAGTGCCTAATCACTTTTCCGTTCCCAAGTAATGTATATCCCCGCGGTGCCGTTGACCCCACAAAATGAGGGATATATCAAGCAACAAAAAGAGAACTTCCTACATGGTCAGCGCCCTCCTGATTTTGCAAATGGACCTGGAGAACAGGGGTATATCGGCGTTGCCAGCATAAACGATGTGCTGAGCCAGGAAGGACAACGAGCTATGGGTTTGGTTGGGGACTTAGGTCGGCTTTGACTAAATAATTTAGGTGGAAGAGGCAGCAGATGTGTTCGTATCAAGGTTCTACACAAGAAATTCGAATTCCATTGCTAATGTTCCTTTCATGTTCCGTGGTTGTCCGAACCTTTCTCGTACTCGAAATTTTAATTCGAACGGCCGAATCTATGTCCAAGGTCCCCCTGAATTTGAGAAGCCATTGCTATGCTCTACCTACCACTTCTACATGTCCAATTTTCTGTGCGCCTCTTTCTCTTGGACTACGCCAGCACGTCATGTCTTCATCCTAAGAGATTATTAAAGATCAGGTACATTACTGTCTTATGAATTAACAACCTTGATCCACAATCGTAGATCGGAAGGTCGGGCAAGCTGGCCACCAGGTATGCTCCTTTGTTGCTTTCCAACTCTTTCAATGCCAAAGTTTGTAGGTCGGCGAAAGGTTCTGGAAAAAGCTTCTAGCAGATTGACAACTCGGAGTTTGTGCCTTTCGGCCTTTCGTTAAATGTCATCCATCTTTGACGCGCCTTCGTTGTAAGGCTTACCATGGCAAGGATCCTCTTAAGTTGCAAAGAATCCGATTCAGGGAGACTTTGCAGGAGATAGAGAAAGTAACCGAGGTGGTCAAGAATCGAGGCGAGCTGCCCCCAAGTTCTCAAGGAATATTCGATCTCAAGAACAGGAAATTCGGTTTGTTCGTTCAGCGCCGGCTGAGAGTATATTTGTCAAGCAAGTTGTCGGTTTTATAGTTACCCCAGAGTTGACGGATAAGGGGGCTTACACCGACGCGGCCTGAAATTAGAGGTAAGGATTTCTGCGCACAAGGTAGTGCCATGTCCTGGCAATGCGATGTGCACTCCGTCGAGGAGGAACACACGGGAACAGGTGATTCGACAGGGTCAGTACATTTAACTTCTTGATCCAAAGTATGCTCGAGTGTCTAATCAAATGATGTATATCTCAGCGCTCCCGTTGACCACCAGCGGGCCTCCTGACTTTCCCATGAGAACAGGGGTACATTTCCAGCATAAACGATGCGATAAATCAGGCAGATCAACGAGCTATGGAGCTGAGATGTAAGCTTAAGGTCGGCGTTGAGTACTAGTAAAAGACGTAAGGGGAAGAGACAGGTGCTTTCGGTATTTCCTCTGGCTTCTTCGCATTTGGCAAATCCCCTGACACAAGTATTATTCAATTATCAGAATACCTCCCTGTTTGATAATATTTTGAACAAGACAGATAATGGCATGTTTTGAAGGCCGTTCAAGTTGCTCCGCAAGGCAATTTGTCTTTCTTTCTTTTATTTGGTGGAGCCTCATTTGCGTTGGTGGCCATCGATCTTGGATCGATCCGTGAATGACGGTGAAGCTTTGGTGTTAGATATATATGACCACTACATCTGGTTGTGACCCGGAACACGCCGGAATTGCACTCGGCACAACCGTTGGACTATCTGTCCCAATTTCCCTGGATCGTTACAGCGGTCAACACCCGTTACACGGTGAACCACGCCGTGTCGGCCATGTTGCCCATTCCGTAGCCTGACTGCTACATAATCCTAAATGTTGTGCAAAAAATATTGATCGCTGCAAAATTCGTGTATATATACACTATATATCCTCAAGAAATCAAGTATTACAAACCCCCGAGACGTTTCAAACTCGTAAATGTTTGGAGCCCAAGTCCTCTCTTCGACAAATGAGAACATTCAAGTTTCCCTATCTTATCTTATCCGATGATGCCAGTGAGTCTGCCCGGGCTCCCTCATCTCTGAACATCATCGCTGGCATTTTACAACTTGTGTATAAAGGTTGATTTAATTCCACTTTTGGTCCTCACTTTCTCTTAAGTGTCTCTTCCAGAAAACAAAGGTATCAGCACACACCCTGGCGCGTCCTCAGCTGTCGACCCCCTCAACGAGGTGGTCAAGGACGCGTCCCTCCAACGACAAGTACGTATATGCGCTCATTTTTGGAGTCGTAGTCGTCTAAGAATATTCAGCGCCCACTATACGGCGGCGTCATCGAGGCGTTCAGGAATGGAAAACTTCCCTCCAATGCCCAAATTGATGAGGCGCTGCAATACGTCGTCAACAAGTCCCCAGTTGTCATGGAATCCATCTCGCCCGAGGGCAAGAAGCTCATTTACGACGTCCAAAAAATCATTAAAACGGCCAGGGTTTTAGTTCAAGACAAAAATGCCGACGAACTTTTCCAAGACTTCATGTACCGTATACGAGGTACTGACTGCCTTGAGTCGGCGGGGGCTGTTCCCGTAGAAATCAATCAGGAAGATAATGGTGTGTTAATGTCTGAGCCCCTTTTTTGTTCTCATTGAGCTCGACTTTAGCCTTCAAGCACCTCCGCTCCCTCCTCGAGCTCATCCTCACCAACTCCGAGGTCCGTAAATTCATCACCGACTTTTCGGTCATTGGCCGTGACCAGCTCTCGAGGGGTGCCACCAAAATGGCGGGGACTATCGGGCTATCCGACGAGCGATTTCGTAACGTAAACCAATCTGCCTCCAACTCAGATTCACCCTTGGGGGACAAGCAAAAAGGTGTGAGGTCGGGGGTGAGTCAAACGGGGGTAGAGTGCTTTTTTTTTTTGAGAACATCTGCATATATTTATCTTTTCGTTCTTGTAGGACATCGTTCTGGTTCGCTGAATCTGTTCTTTCCAAGATCTAGCCATTTAAACCTTTCCTTTCTTTCAGGATAACCTCCACAGACTCATCCCTAAAGACAAGAAGGCCAAGGATGACCACGAAGGCGACAGGCATTCCCTGACTGATGAATATGTGTCCGAAGAACGACGCGATCAATTCATATTCCGAGGGAAGAAGGTATGTCTACATCTTGGTCTGCGCATCGCCGACTCTATCCGTTTTTAACCAGATCCCATTACGCCTTCTAGGTAATCACGGAAATCCAGAAACACAACAACTACCGGCAATCCATCAATTGGCTTCTCAATTATATCGAGCAATACGTGCAACACCGCTGCACAACAGCTGAGGCTGGTCGGCGCCAAACCGAGAGCTTCACCAAGGTTACACTTCATTCCCAGAACATCGTTTATTTTTTTCCCTGACCTTTTCTCTTAAGGACTCTGAGTTCAACTGCGCAATTGTAGAGTTGCGCACCCTTCTCGAACGATTTGCTGATGGCTACAGCACAAAGCCTATATTCGACTCTGCCGACGCTCTAATCAGTGTTAGCCAGAAAGATCCATCTCTCAGCTCGTGGTTCAATTCTGTGAACCTTTATATTCGCAAAGTCCGTTTTTCTCCTTTTATTTTTCAAAGTCTTCAATGACAAATGATTATTAGGTCCTTTTTGAGCCTAGTTATGTTCTCGAGTCAGATAGCGATAATCAGGCCAAAAGTCTCAGCGACCGAGGAGGAATTTTTTACAACCAGCAGTACAAGTCTCATTTTGATGGCCTGTTCAATAGTATTGGTGAATGGTTCAGATTCATGAGCGAAGATCCAGTGAGTGTCTTACAATCCCCCCGAGGACGACATTGACCTTATGTTTTACTTAGTTGAACAAACAATTTGGCGAGGATTGGGCCCGTCTTACCAAAGACCTTCTCTTCAACAGTGAGGGCAGTTTTACATTCAAGGCCACTCTCTGGAACGATCTTAGAACGTTGATTGTTCCTATCTTGGCATTCGATGTTTGTAAATTCCAGTTCCATATACTTCCATCTTAAGACTCATATCCTTTTCAGATTGGGTACATTCCCATTCCTCGCATTGAGTATAACGATGACCGCTTGGATCTCGTCGTCGAAAACTTGACGCTTCAAGGCCGGAATTTTTTGCCGAAATTCGTGAGATTGGAAGCCAGCGAAATCGCCGAATTTTCCTTTTATAAAATTATCTTGGATGAACACCACCACCGAATCAAGCTTACACTTAAGCAGATGCACGCAGAGCTGCATGACGTTGTGTTTAAGTTCCACTTGAAAACCGGTTTTGTCAGGTTAAAGGACTCGGGCATTGCGGATGTGCTCCTCGGTGGAGAGGGACTAAGTGTACGCCATTTGTCCCTTTTCATGTTTGACACTGAAGCCTTAAGCTTTTTTTCAAAAAACTTCAGGCGATTATTGAGCTACACCCCATGACTCGTGATCGCTCCTCCGTCTTCAAGGTCCACAACATCCAGGTCAAAGTCGAGGACCTTACGTGCTCTATTCATGGATCGAAACACGATCTCCTTTATCAGTGGCTTCGTCCGCTGGTCACGAAACTAATTCAACGACAAATCGAAACAGTGATCAAGGCCACTCTGACCACTGGGTTAGAGTACATTGACGGTCAGCTTGTTGCCGCGCGCGACCGAATGGAGATTGCCAAAGCTGTTGAATGCCAGAGCCGCAGTGAGGACCTCACTTACGTTTGTCTCGCTTGGCATCCTTTCCTCTTCCTGACCTGATCCACTTGCAGTTGGATAAAGTAAAGGGTACTACCAAACTCGCTGGGTCCGAGTCCCAGTTCAAAGAGTCAATCCTTGCGAAGGAGCGGGTCAATCAGGGCCCGGAGGTCAATAACAGAAAATGGGGATCTGATGCGTATGTCTTGTCTTACTTCGACGATATGGTACCTGTCTGATGAATATGGACCTTTCTTCAGATTCAGTCGCACTTCTTATGGCGGTGATGGCGATGTTGATCTTCGGCACTAAATGGAATGAACTCTTCCAGTTCTCGATCAACAACGGCCCTGAGATATGATAGGACACGATATGTAATAAACCCACTACATTTTATGAACCGCTTCCTCGATATCTCTTTTCTTCATCCTCAACCCGTTCGTTTACTTGTTGTATGCGTTCCGCTGTATTGCAGAAGGATTGGAACATTGGAGCAAAGCCCATGCTCACCTTGTAATTCGTACGTGGTTGTCGAAAATCCTACTAAGTTAGTACCAGCAATTCCTAGTATTCAGCTTTAGCAGTGCACATATAGCATACAGACGACCCCACCAAAATATGTAACATCTCCATGATTCTAAAAGAGCAGCTGTAACCACTGGCGTGCCGTGCCAAGGTTCTGGCCCTTCTGTTTTTTGTTGAAGCATCCTACATAAATCATTAGCCTAGGCACGGTAGGTCTCCGCACCTAGGCTTCTGATCTCTGCTCACCGTCGTCCGACGAACTCAGAGGGACACGCGCGGCGATGTTTAATTACGTCTATCATCGCCACGGATGCCCTCCGAAAACCGGAACGTCCTCGCGGTTTGTGTGATCTCCGACGTTCCGGCGTTGTCCGGACTTTTCTCTCTCTCAACCAAAATCTCGAAAATGCGTTGTTCATTCATTCCAATGGCCAAATCTATCTCCAAGGCCCCTCTGAATCTGACAGAAGCCAGCGCTATGCTCTACCCACCACTTCCGTATGTCCAATTATCGAAAACGCTGTACATCGCTGACGCAAAAATTATCCACGTAGATTGTACAGGCGTCTATTGCGGTCACATAGAAATTTGCCAGTTGAGATGCGTCGATTGGGAGATGATTATGTGAAGTCAGGTATGAGTCAACCAACTTGGATACTTCACCTTTTGACAATCTTTGAGCCCAGAATTCCGCCGACACAAGGAAACTACCAACCCTGCATATATAATGGGTTTCCTTTCGCAGTGGAAAGTATATCTCGACGAGATGCCGCAGGATCCGGATGTAAAGTTTCGGGGAAAGAAATTGGATACAATGTCGTTCGAAAAGGTACGCGGCCCAGTATTGTTGTCGTTGACCGAGCCTTATACCCGTGTCAACTTTACAGATGTCATCAGAACAGCTCGGCCAGCTGTACGAACTTATGCACGCCGCGAAAGATGTCTGGAAACCCATACACGTAGAAGGAGGAGAGGAGGAAGGGAAGTCATAATAATTGCTTCTCCGAGATCGATATACCGAGGATACATTGGCAATGTCAGTACTCTGAAATCCTGTATAACTATTTATGGCTCATCCTGCTTTGTATAGCGATTTTCACACTTCTCGGAGATAGCCTACATGCAGTCGGAATGCCCTATTCCTCCCGACCTTTTTTCCCTTTCCCGACCTTCCACTCTCACCCTCAAGACCTCGTTTCTCTTCTCATGATGTCACGTGTCGACGATGAATTGAATATAAAGCATCAAATTTCCTTATAATAACCCTGCGGGAAAGTCTTCCTGCTTCCACTTTCACCCACGCACCCTGCTGAAAGGTAACTTCATAAGTTCATTATGTCGCACGTTCAAGCTGTTCGTTGAATCAGTTTTTAACCCATTGCTCGAAACTGACTTCTATCGTAGACCCCCACCAACAACACCCCTTATTCTGAACTTCCAGCTATCAACTCCGTTCTTTTCGAGGCAAAGGCTAAGAAAGGACTGACCTTCGACCAAATTGCCAAGGAGATAGGCAAGGACGAGGTTTGGCTTGCTGCTGCCTTCTACGGTCAAGTAAGCATCAATTGGTTCCTCGCCATTTCTTCAATTCCCATCTCGTCTCCCTTAGGCCAAATTCACCGAGGATGAGTTGAGGAAGCTCGCCGATGTCCTCGAGATCTCTTCCGCTTCTGCCCTCAGCGAGCTCGGTAACCACTGGTGGCCAAACAGAGGGCTGGGACCGATGCCCCCTCAAGACCCAGTTATCTATCGATTGTACGAGGTAGATATTTTGTCATTATCAATCGGAACCCACATCAATGTTTCATACAGGGCGTTCTTGTCTATGGACACGCAATCAAGGTGAGCGTTTATCCGAGATTCGTCCGGTATTGATATAACTAAATTTATCACTTGGAAAGGCAGTCATCCATGAAAAGGTCCATTTTAATAAACTCTTCCAGTTCTGCAGACGTAGGGCTTACTCTGCATTTCTTCTTGTAGTTTGGAGACGGTATCATGTCCATGATCGACTGTAAGATCAAGGTCGAGAAGAAACCCGATCCGAAGGGCGACCGTGTGCTGTTGACATTCGAGTGAGTTCACTTGGTCTTTTGAGTCATAGTTTTTACTTTTGACCCTTGTTTAGTGGAAAGTTTTTACCGTATGCCACATGGTAGGCGCGTTATAACTTTTACTCGAGGAGACTTTCTCGAAAACAAGTTTGACAATGCACATTTGGTTCTCTCGCAACATAAGGTGCTATATTTAGGGAAACATGTGAAAACGTTGAATGCCGGAGGTTGACTTAGTCGCAATTGGGATGCTTATCCCCTCCATCGTCTTATCGATATTCTAATCTGGGACACTAATCGTGAGTCGAAGTGAGTAAAAAAAGATTTGAGATCATATGCAGCGAATGCACTGATCGCAGAGCTGCCAACTCCCAACTTCCCAAGAGGCCTTATTCCCAAGCGGGGACGCCATCACCAACCCTGTCGCCTTTTACTATCGTTGAAATTTCTCACTGCAGGAGCTGTTTGGCACTGCTACTCGATGTGGCTTCGCTGTTTTCAGTACCAAAGGTATCCCACCTGGTGCCGTACCATGCTTGGATAAAATTTCCGGGCCCGCGACAAAATCAGAACTCGCGAAAATGTGTCGCCAGAAATGGCTTTGCATTTCCTTGACAAGTAACAAAACCGGCATTATCCCCCCTCCAACAGCAGAGGTCGAAGTCATCCACAACTTTTTGTGAATGAAGAAATGGGGGTGTAATAAATGTGTCACAGGTGTAGATGTTCACGTGAACTATATAAGGCGATGGTTGAAAAATTATGCATTCGCATTCCATCCGTTCTCGCCCACATCTACCGATGGTTCCTACGAACCCTGCGGATTACCACCTTCCCATAAATTATCAACCACTACAAGATGGCAGTGCTGGCTTCCGTGTTAGTCACTTCGATCACTCGTTTCTCTCCCACTGACTGTTGTACTATACGGAACGGACTGCCGCCCGCAATCTCCCAAGAGCTTTTATTCCCAGGCGGAGGCTTCATCTCCAGCCACCTCGTTTCCACTATGGCTGGACTTTCTCCCTCCAGGAGCTGTTTGACACCGCCACTCGATGTGGATTCGCTGTCCTCAAGAACAGGCGTCTTCCCCCTGGGTCCAAATCAAATTTGAAGAATTTTGCCGGCTTCGCGACACGACTGGGATTTGCAAAAACCGTTCGCGAGAAACTTAAGATCTCCACGTGTGTCCCGAATTTCGCCTATGTTTGCTCGAAGAAACTATTCTGCATTTCCTTGACGAACAACTATCGACGGGGAAATATTCCCCCAAGGCCGACGTCGAAGCGATACAAAACTTTTTGGGCATGGACGAACCAACTGCTTGGTTTCTGGATGTACAGACTGGTCCCCAGTGGAATGTCGGCATATTCTGAAGGTGGTTTATGACGGATCCTCGCCATTTTATATTGTAAAAAATTTACTGTAAAACTATGTATCGTATCAGAGGAATAAACATAAACTACTAGCCATAGTATGTATCCTACGCCAGTAGTTCAACAAAGTTCTATAAACTATCCTACTGAAAGATATTGAAGCCTAATTTCCACACTCACACAGAAGTTACACCCACTGATCATGAGCTAGGCACTAACAAACTGAAATGAAATGCACCTAGTAAATGAACGGATGTCACATGCACGTGATAAGTTACCGACGCGTTTTGCCCCCTTTTCGAACGTCTCTCCATCCCCATTACCTTCGGCGAAATTTCCCACTTTTCTCTCTGATTTTTTTTCAACACAACCTCGGTACAATTTTTTTTAAAATAACCATGGCGTTTCCTGAGCCGGACCTCGGAGTTATTTTTGGAGAGTTAGGCTTTCATGATGACAACGTTCGGGATCGGAAAGATAACAAAATGGTTCGTGAAATATCTCTCACCTACTTTTTAATCTTACCATTTACTCAAGGCATATAATAATAATCTGTTTACGGAAATTACCCAATCACAATCCAGCGTGGAGAGCCACGTCTGTATAGATGGCTTCGATTTTGCTTCTGAAGAGCCTTACATCTTCGGCGAACCGCTGAACCCAGCTACCCATTTTGCCTGGGACCTTCCCGAGGCAAGCTTCAGGAAGGAGGTGCAAATGACGCGAGAATCTTCAAACAAATTGTCGAGCAGCAATTCTGCTGCTCCCATACCTCTTCCTGCATCGCCTCTAGAACAACAGATGCCCGTCCATACTTTGCGCGTCAACATCGCGGCAAGCGAGAGTAATCCCAATTCCAAAGCCAGGCTTGGCCCAAAGGATCTCAAAGAGATTGGAAAAGAGACTAAGACGCACCCCGGGCAGGGTGTGGCGCCTGAGTTTATGAAGCGGTCGTCATTGGGTGCATTCGGTCCTGTGGTGACGAAGATCAGGAAGAAAGGGAAGACCGATGCTGAGACAGCCTCAGCGGGACCAAGGAGAGTAGACGGCGTGTTTGATTCGCATGGACGTGACAATACGAACCCGCAGGAGGGCAAGGGGATGTCTGCCTTAATCGAAGATCACGACGACGCGACGCGTTTGGGTCTCTCACTAATGGACGTCGTGTTGGAATAGCGGATGTGCCTAACACTGACCAACTTCGTGAAAATTTCTGTCGAGGACTTGTTGGGTCCATCCCTCAATGGGCCTCATTCGAGCTGGATCCCGTTTGACAACTTGTTTGTTCCCAAACTTCGATATGGACAAAAATGTTAGTTTGGGATGCGTTCGTCCATTGAAACTTAGCTAGTGATCAAATACCGAGCTTTAATCAATCCTGAATCGTGGCCTTCATATGTTTGTGTGATAGAAACTTCCAGCGGTGATAACGGGCCGCCTGGATTTATCTGCCAACAGACTCCGAACCTCGAGGCTTTCTCTTGACGTCCATCACGATCTTGTGTAACGTGTTCAATTTTCACACTCTCAGCAAATGAGTTCAGGATCACCTAATACTTATTTGTGAGTTACCTCGCTCTCTCGCCTCGTATTATATTGCTAAAGGAAAAATTGCAGAGGATACGTGATAGTTGCGATGGAACCTTCACCGTTGGGGTGATTTGGTTTAGGCATTTCCACCTTCTCAGTGACTCGTGGACAAGCCTATTGTCCTTCCTATTGTGCGCGATTCTCCACTATTTTAAAGTGGGCTGCCAGGCTATATACATACCATGCAAAGTTCCACTTTGAAAAGGACGTCACCCCCAATGTCCTTGATGATCTGAGTTCTCCTTTCCTTGCAGAAGATATAATCCTGGCGTCCGCTGTGCGGGATAAACTCCTACGCCACCTGGCATATTTCCCCATTTTTCACGCTCTTTTTCTTTCATTTTGGGTGCTTTCTGGTATTCACCCACTCATAATGCCGGTTCCGACTGCATTTTTAGCCCCACACCCTCCCAACCTCTTTCACGTCACCGAGTCGCAGGCGTTCTCGGGCTCCTCCGCTTCTTTCTCGTCCACTTCCTCTGCCACATCTGCGTTTTTCGACCGACTCTCCCGCGCTTCATCCGCATCCGCATACCTCACCGACCTCACCCCCCCTATCACCCCATCTCATTCAAACTTCGACGTCGAGCGGAGGCATTATGGCCAGCAGTCTAAACCACCGAAGGATGGCCCCGTGTCTCAGCAGGAGTCGACGCCGAAGGATAGCAGGCACCATCTTGTTCGATCTATCCTCAGATTGGATGAGGACCATGGTTATAGATCCGACGACGAGCTGGAAGGAGAAGGTTTCGATGCCGTCGACACTCTTCGGACGAGACTCCGTAGGTCTAAGCAAACGATCAACAGTCGACGGGCTTTGAAGGTCATGGAGAGGCGGGACACTCTTCTATCCCCCATCGGGAAGGACGACGGCGACGACGAACTTATGGGAACTGCTTCGCCGCCGATGGAAGAGGCTCAGCAGAATCCCGTTGAGGATTGGTCCGGCGATTTCGAGCTCACCGCGCACCAGGATTCACAGGTAAGCATGTCTTGGCATTTAACCCTGTATTTCAATTTACCTTCATATGTGATTTAGGCTAAGCCGCACGCCTCGCCAGATGTCAGAGAGTCCCGACGGGATGACCGTTCGCGGATTGACGGAAGCGCTACCCATATTTGGCCCACTCAACCGTATGTGGAATGTGACGATTCTGTCCATGAACCACTGCTTGAGAAAGACGTCGTTCAATCCTCTCAAAATGTTGCCTCGAGCCCAGCTATACCAACCAAACCCACCATTCAACCCATGGATCTCGATTGGGAATGTTCTCCTTTTTCCCTCGGCAGTCCAGCTCCCTCTTCGCCTAGTTCCACCTCCCCTATGTTAGAATCCCCCTTGCACCTCGACGCGACAGGTACCATGTCTTCGCCTGCCATCTACAACTCCTCCGTCATCGGCAGCCATTCACCCTTTAACTCTCCTCTGGCAACGATTTCGAATTTGATGTATTCTTCCCGCATCCGCCATGTGCCTGGGGCACTTACAGGCGAAGACCTCGCTATCGCAGACTTGATGCGTCTGGAAATTTCAGCCACGCAGGTCCGGGCAGAAAGTACGCCCATCACACAAACCTCAAGTCATCTGCGGTTGCCTGTTGGCCTTGGCTTTGAGATGCCGTCGCCGGCTTCCCGATTATCTACCACCGTCTTGCAACCGCCTCAACATGAGGCTCGGGGGGGCTTATCTACCTCTTCCTCAGACGCTGAGAATCTAATCGGCTTGGGTAGCCCTGTATTCTCGGATTACGATCAGCTCTCGGAAATGGTACTCGACATTCCTCGTGATAGAGACCTGGCGGCGAATAAAGAAAATGCCAAGTTAGTGTCACCTTCGGGCGTTGGAAAATTCCACGTGGAGGTTGTCGAGGAGAAGATCATCAGCAACGAACGTTCCGATAACGCTGGTAGGGAATTCGTTGGGCTTGGACTTGAAGGTTTGGCAGGAGGCTCGCTTCAATCTTCGGGATCGATATCGCGGCTCTACGTAGTCCCTAGTCCCAGCGTTGGCAAACTCTCTAAAGAGCGAGTGATGGAAGGTAGCGGTTTCGATAACATGTATAATGGGCAGTATCGTTCTCCAGGTACGCTTTTGATATCTGCTTACATCGCAGAACTACACTTAGGATCGTGCTTTTTTAAGGTATCAACGACCGGTCGGAAGATATATCCTACTCTGGGCTCATCCCTCCATCCGCTCTTTTGGAGTCGGTCCACACCAACGACTTCAACCTCGACCACATGTCGGTGTCTCCCCTACAAACGGAATTCCTCATCCCCCTGCCACACGAAGCCCAACTACACGAAAATATTCCCGACGAACTCTCAGACCATGACATTAACACCAGAAAAAGCCCCGAGATTGAGCAACCTCCTGCTCTCTTGGAAGAAAAAAGACGTCTGCGACGTTCGTCTCAACGTGTCGTTCCGGGTTCGCGTATCGGCCTGGTTGGTGCCAAGGTGCTCAAACGGCCGATGCGGTATTCCTCAGTATACAGTGGCCGGAGTCCGACCGAATCATCACCGATGCTACTTACTCCAGAGAACGACCCCCGTAGCCCTTGTTCGCCCACCGAAGATTACTTTGGCAAGTTGAACTCGCAGGGCCAAATTGCTGAAGACACGAGTTCGCAGGATCGTGGACTTTTTGCTTCTGGTCCCCCCCTTGTCATTTCGTTCGTCGTTGCAGACAAAGAATGGTCTGATGAACCTGCTTCAGATCATATTTTGAGGTCGAGCAAGAGCGCAGAGGGTTTAGGGACGGGTTTACCCTTTAACGCTGCAAACCAACACGGTGGTCACGCAAACATGGCTAGCGCCGAAGAATGTATGGACCTGACTGCATTGGCAAGCGCCTCGTCACCGCCGTATGATCAAAGGGAAGATCTGGCAGTCGATAACTCTTTTGAAGCGTCCAAAGATTCCATCCGAAGTGCTATGTTTGCCAAACGTCGACTGTATGACATCCCAGAACTTCTCACTCCTCCTGTCGTGCACGAGACCCCTGCATCAACACCATCAAGCAGTCGCTTGTTGAGCCCATCGTGGCCAAACCTAGGCTTCTTCAACCGTCTTTCACCGAGCAGGTCCGCCCACTCATGGGTAAGTTCCGACTCCACCTCGAGGGTGTGCGGACTACCTGCGTCAACGAGCACGCACGAAGGCGATCGCTCGCCTGTCAACACCAGCTTCTGTCCCCCATTGAAAACGAATACCTCCACGTTGCCCCTGCCTCCCACCCCCCCAGCGCACAAGATCCGGTTATCATGGATGTCGCGCAGTCCACTTTCAGGGTCGTCATTCTCGGCCTTGAATTCAAATTCATCTCCCGTCGAGGCTTCTTCGACGTCTGGCGCGACCTCGCCAGCAGTTATTGAGCACATGCACGCCCCACGCGGTCTGGGCCTTTTCAAGCGAAATGATAGTAGCTCATCGCCCAAAGCTGTTCGGAAGGTAAACCGGTTCAAACCTGTTTTCAGGAAGCTCCAACTGTTATTTTAGGCCCGATGGACCTTAGGTAGCTCCAAGTAATACTTCTCTATTTGTAAAAATACATACATTGTAATGTTAGCTTTGTCGTTCTAGAACCAGTAATATGAAATCTAGCAAGAATCCACTGGAATCTTTCCGAAAATACCAAAACTGCGTTCGTTGTCATTTGATTTCCAAAGCTGGTCGTCGTATTCAAACGCGAAAACGGGGATGCTGGGATTATCTCGACTTGCGCAATTGAGTTTTTGAATGGCGGTGCGTTCATTAGCGACGGAAGGGACGGAAGGGCCGTTGTTCCCACCTCGAGAGGGCCAACCAGATCTAATTGAAGTGCTTCCATTTTAGCATTCGGATGGGGTTGCATGCGCAAGAGGGAGATTTACTCTGTTATGTATATCTTCTTTCCAGGACATGCTGGCTTGAGAGCTGGAACAACGGTTTTCGACAAGAAATCCCCTGCCTGATCTGGCGTTTGATGACCATCGTAGAAGGCGCTGATGAAGTAAACGACTAAATCAACACTCTATTGGAGTGTTCGGGAAGAAGTGCTTACTGAGCGTTTGCCCCGATGAAGTCCGAGGCGCTACAAAACACCGAGTTATCACGAATTGTGACCCAGACGTGTACGGTCGATACTGGAGTTGTGATGCCGGCCCCCCGAAGGGTTGCTACAATGAGGCTGTCAGATACAAGTCAAGTGACCGAATTCACAATCAATCTCGTACCCCTGACGCTTGACACCTTTGCCATGATGTTGCCAGGTGAATCATTTACCTACACGAAATTCGAATGGGATTATCAGTATATGTCAGGATGGATGATAGATCCGACACACCTCGTTCCCAATCGTTAACCCAAGGAATCGGCCAGCCCCATATTTTGCATACGCTGCCCGGAAGGTCTGGACATCAGCACTATTGGAAGTCGGTTCAGAGGACGGCGTTCATCGGGCGGGGAAGTCACAATCCGCTCACTCAATCTGTGCGGCGCCAGCAGCGATGGTACCCTACTAAAGGGATCAGAGCCTTGCAAGTAAAGCCGAAGGCACGATGCTTACAGAAACGTAAATCCCTGCCATAATTTGAAGCCCTGCAGCTGCAGCCGCCGAAGAGGCCAGGTCCAACGCATTGCAGTCAAAGGCAAGAATACGAATTGCACCAAATCCTTGGGCTTTAGCGTCGTTGGCTACTTTGTTCCACTAGGAAAGAAGCTTACAATATGAAGCTTTTCCAGAATGGGCGAGAGACGAACCTGAGCTTGTGTACGACAAGTGTATGTCCCTGTTCCCCCGATGCTGTTGGATACCGTGATTCCAGCAAAATAGTTGTTCGCTACGGCGGGTATGATTAGCAGAGCGGCAATTAAAACCTTAAACATTTTGAATCGCAGTGGGTAAGGTGGCTGGTCGTCTACATTGGCGGAAGAGCTTTTATATAATTTGGAGAAGACACCTAACGGTACATACCATAATCCTAGGACTTCTTCGTTCAACCTGAGAGAGCAACGGATGCCATCAGGCTTCTACTTTGGAAGGGGGGGTCAAGTAAACAATTGACCATAGGAGGATAGCCCAATGGAGTGGACGACTTTCCATAACAACTTAGAACACTTTTTTTTTGTAGATGGGTCCTTGTGCTGACTTCATTCTAGCATGCACCCAGCCGGATATCCCGCACTGCCATGTCTAGAACATTCATAATGGATATTCTGAATAACGTGAATTCCGGATTTTAATCTAGAACAGAACTCCTACCCACCTTCCGAACCTATCATCGCCTTTAGAAAATTCTCTAGACGGTCCCACTGGCGCTGTTTTCCCCGTCATCCGGAAGCAATTTACCAACTTGATGGGAAATATTGCGGGCATCGAAGCATTATCCACATGCGTCGGACACAAGGAAAGAGCCTGTTCTATCAATAGTAAACGTACGAATTGAGAAAAGGAACATTCACTATGCTTTAGCACCTACGAATCCGGCTCCGCAGAGTATGGGGATTATCCAGAATAATCCAAATGTGAATAGTGGAGACGTTGTGGCCTCAACGATCGGTGGTCGGACATGCTTAGAACATTGGACGACTGGATCCTTCGCGTAGCTCTGAGGTCGAATACTTTTGCCATGATATTATTGAGGGCCTCGTTCACCTTCGAACAAAATTGCCAACGGTTAATCCAATAGAATGACCTGAATATCGTTACTAATTATTGAAAGTTCGTTAGAGGGAATCACCCGAAATCAAGCGGAAAAGAAGGCCGACCTTATTTGTGTGGTACCATCAACAATGGTATAACACGAGCCGAAGATCCAACGTTGAAGCTTACAGAAACGGATGTTCCTGCGAGATTCTAAAACCCAGCAGCAAGGCCATGTTCAATCGAATCCGATAAATACAAATCCTTGAGACCGAAGGTACCGTTGGAGACTTGGATCCATTGTGAATGGCAGGCCGGTAGGCCCTTGGTTTTGGTGACAGGGAAGTTATCCGGTCTTACTGCGAGACTAGCAAAAATATTCCATGGCGATACAAGTAGGGCGAAAGTGCGGTGATGAAAGCGAGTATCTCTAAGATCTAGACCAGCAAAACGGTTGCTGCGATGATCTCCAAAGATTTTTTGAATCCGTGATCCCGCAAGTCTCGTCCAATCAGCGTTATCCACGTCGAGCACGTAGATATTCATAGATCTTCTTTCAAATGGTGAAGAGGATGAGATCAATTTAAAACCTACTCGGGAGCCGCTTCAAAAGAGTCAAAATCAAGGCTTGTATATCCATGATTTCTTTGAAGGAGTAATGTCCCATCGACAACAAGAATGATCGCTGACTATCACTGAAGCCATTGATGCTGTGAAATTTTGTTAACACTAGCGCTCAAATGGGTTGGACCGGTGGAGAACGACAAGCGCAGCAATCAGGTCCCGGCCTCTTCCGGCTAAATTCAGCTAAATTCGAGCTTCAGTACCCGTAATTGGTAATCCAACTGCCGCCTGGCAACTTGCAAGCCCTCCACCCCTTCACCCAGAACTCAATGAAAAAATAGCTCCTGCTACGTGCTCTTCCAATTTACTGGCCCTGATCGGGCTTTGATCATCCCCATCTTATCACCACGAAATCTGCGTAATCATCATCTTGCACTTCGGATTCTATTGTATGTCCACTCTGGAGTTCGCTGGTACTCACTTAAGGATCCATCCTTTAAAGGTTCATTTTGGCGTTATCGTGTCCAGAGCCCGCCGACTCGAAGGTGAGTTCACCTTGGTTGGTATATCGGTATGGTAGGGTCTGCGTGTTATCTAAACCTGCATCCACCTGAAATTTCTTCGCCTTGTCTCAACACGTACGACGCTTTCGAACCCTTCCAACATTTAAACTACGTTCCCTTCCTCCACCATATTTTTTAGGACTTTAAACCTGGAGTCAAGATTCATGCTTGAAATTCCTCAAAACCTCGGAGAAATGCGGTGACCATGAGGCAATTCGCCTACGTTATCACAGCCCCAATCCCCTGAACCAGGGTTTGCGTGATATCTCCACGTTCGTATAATTTTTTACATGTACACTTTGATTGTGATATTCGCTTCGTGACCTTACAGATACCTGGTCGATCTACCAGCAGGCAAGATCCTCAATGTCCATGATTCAAAGCCTAAAGGTTATCGGTCCGCCTGGGTCAGAAGCGGAGACATGCAGCCGCATTGCTTATATTTTATGCCTCGAGTGCCATGCCTTCTCATTTCACATTTTCGAATCCAAGGCTTCTTAGTCCCTCCTGCGTTATCTTCGACCGACCGACATTGCAATTCCAATCGATGAATAAAGAATCAAACCTTGGCCCTTTGTTTTTGGGGTACGTAATCAGCCTGTACCTCTTCGGTCTCAACAGCGCCCAAACTATAAAATATTTGAGGTGGGGGTCCTTCACGCGACCAAATAACTTTGACGTCTAGATGTTACCCTTTAGAACGTTCCCAAATGATCCATGGCAATTGAAGTCACTTGTGAGTTCTTGAAACCTCAACAATTTCTCCAAACTCAACGCTAATACGGTTTGTAGGTTATTCTCATCTTGTAAGACAGCCAGATAATGAACCCACGATATACCACTCATCCGGCCCATTCCACTCCCCCAGGACATTAGAACTGGGGCATAGCATTTTGACTGGGTACACTGCATACGTGGTAAGACGTTCAAGTTAGTTAGGTTTTGTGCCACTTTTTCGTTGAAAGAGGTTTCTCAGACTCTTGTCACCGATTTCCGCGATGCGCACTCCGCCATGGCCGATATGTTCTTGTATACTTCTATGGCCGGAGTGGTTTCGATCGTGATTACAACATTAGTGCAGGTAAGTGCACATTCACTCTCATCATGTGGATTTTAATCGACAAATTCAGTGGTATTTTGCATTCAGGTTGTATCGCCTATCTGGTTTTCAAATACTTCCAATTATATCGTCGACGTTTTCCCTTGGGCACTTCGTCTTTTTTCTGGTGGCTTCGATTAGTCGTTGGCTGGGTCGGCCTCTGACAGGTGGATGGAGGTGGTGCCTCAAATTGGTCGGAATGCTAACAATTGCCGTCGACTTCGTACTTGTTGTCGGATTAACCCATGGCCTTTGGAAGAGGAGGAATAGTGTGGCTAGCTTTGGATGGTACGAGATCCAATATTCATATCGTTCCTATTCTGCAGCTTTTTAGGTGGCCAAGGGAGGTTGACCAAGTCATGATCATCGCTATTCGTATGTGCCGATTGAATCTCCCGTATTATTCAACAAGAATTCAGTTCTATGCCATGCCATGCAGAGGCCGACCTTGTTACATGGTTCGTCCAATATCTAATGCCAATCTAGGAGCCAGAATTTCCGTCTAACCGTGCTCAGTGTTGCCACCACTGTAACTCTTATTATCGTGGGCATCCCCTTTAACTTACATTGCTGTTTTTATTTCATCGTCTTCCCTCGCAGTATATGACCTCCCATGGCCATTCGTGGATGGCGCTGCAGCTTATTACTTGTAGACGTTCGTATTTCCCTATCATTCGAATCCAGGTCTTAAGGAGCCTTTTACATAGTATTCGGCATATCATTTGTTTCCTCGTGCGTTTTTCTTGAGCTTCGACTCTGTCTGCCTTGATTTTTATTGAAAAACAGTGTCTTATCAACGAAACGTGTTGGAGGGAAGGTGTTGGATTGGAGCAATATAGAAATAACGGTGCCTTCATGCAACGTGTGTTCTCATTCTTTCCTTTTGATACACATGTTAATTTCATTGAACGCTCTTAGTATGATGTCACCCCCATTTCTGATACAGATGACGGAGCGGTATCAACGACCACGCAGAGACTTGCTACTTTATCACCTAACGTGCGACCACTTCCTTTTCTTTTTTGAATGGCATTGACAATCATTCAGCAGGGTCAAGTTCCTGTGTGAATAATCGGCGATGGCTCTCCTCTTTCATCAAAGAAACTTCTGGCTATCAGAACAATGTGGCCTACAGCGGCGCTAAATTCATCCAGAATGTTAATTCCCCAATAAATTGTTTTATAAATTCATCACAGGAGGAAAATGTATTATAATAGAGTTACGAGCAGGGCATACAATGAGATACGTTACAAGGAAAACTGCGTTAAATTATGATAGCCTGGAAGAGTGAAAGAAAGAAAAGAATACTGTGATGAATTTAATGCTGGGAGATCTATTCAACAGAGCCAAAAAGCCACCGCAATCCAGAATCCTTACGTCTGGTTTTAGGGACTCGCTAGTTTTCGGACTATCTGCCAGCGGAATCGGAGTTTTGGAGGGGATGTTTGTCGCGAACGTGGCGCATCATCCAGTCTTTGCGCTTGTTGATCTGGTGGCATGTATTGCAGTAATAAGACTTGCGTTTTTCGTACCAAATAATGCTGTAAGTGGCAGCCGAGTCTTGCTGTGAGTTCTTGTTGTCTGCTGTCGGGTGAACGTCAAGTTTTGCTTTCTTCTGCGCAGGCTCAGCATCGGGCTGTTCCATCCTGCGTGTTCGAGCTCTTGTCATAAGTCCCATATATTGTCCAGATGTGGCAGAGGGTGGCGAGGTGTTGGGGACGAATGGGCGCAGGGAAGGTAAACCACAAGCAACGGGGACATCAACACTGGCCTCCGAATCCATATTGATATCGTTCTCGCATTCCGTGTGGAATTCTAAGTAATCGCCGCATTCCGTGCCCGTGTCATCATCCGAATTTGATTCCTCTCCGTCTGACATTTGCGAGTCATCCTCAATGTCCAGAGAAGCGCCCAACCCGTATTCGCTATGGGTGTTGAGAAGACCACCTGAACATTCACTGAAGCTGTCGTCATTTCTTTTCGAGGAAGAAATGATGTGCTCATCCCAAGTGGAATTGAAGGACGAGACAGTATCTGAACGACCCAGTAAGTTAGAACCAGGGAATCCACATGCGTTCGTAGAGTCAAAGCTGGTGGAACCCTCATTCAAAGAAGGAACAGTGGCCAGACGGTCCCAGTATGAATTAAAAGTCATTTCTGTGTCGCTCCTAGTGAGTGGGCGAGTGTTAGACGGGGTCAGGCTGCAAGATAGGAAGCGATTATTAGAATAGATGATTTTGTTGTGGCTCGAGCGCTCACATATCTGACGCAGTGTCGTAAATCGGGGCAACATCAAGGTAGGCTCCTTCTTTTTCTAAGCAGTAAGGGCTATTGGGGTTGATGAATTGGCGTCTATCCATGATAGAAAGAGTCGGCGGGGATGTGAGCAAAAGCTGTCGAGAGTTGGTGCCACTGGTCCGATCAAGGGGAGAGTGAAAAAAAGTCGTGAGGTGGAATCAAGAGAGCGCCTGCGCTTATATACCTTTCAGGCTCTTAGGACCCTAGTTGCTGGCATTAGCCTTTAGGATGGGCCGAGTGAATTGGGCCAAGGGATCCTGGCCCACAGAAATCAAGAAATTGCCAAATTAAGGAATTCTGTTTGCCTGAATGGGACTACTACGACGTGGATTGCGCGTGGACAAGTTGCTATTAGATCAACTGTATATAATTACTCCAGTCGTAACATGCATCGTCAAACAAACCAATCCCCGATCCCCGTCTTCAAGCCCGAGAACCACCAGCCAAAAAATGAATGGTCGCTAATAAAACAACACAATGAAGCCGAAGGCCGCTCGAAAGCCGGCATAAGTTATGAGAATCCGACTCGGGGAGGGTACGAATTCGCGAAAAGGGTCAAAGAATGAGTTAGATGATGATCTGAAGGGAAGAAAGGGTCAGTTAATGAGGTTAAGGACATCACAGTAGGAAGGGGACGCACATTAATGATGGAATAATAGGTAGTGTGGACCATTTAGGCAACAACGCAGTAAGCGTTGCCTCCGGAGCCTCCGCCGTCCATGTTGGTGGGGGTGTCAATGGTGGTGGTGTGGGCGACAACGCAGTAAGCATTGCCTCCGGAACCTCCACCATCGTTATCGGCGGGAACTTCAGTGGGGGTGATGTAGGTGAAGGAATCCATTTGAGCCTGTTATGATGTAGAACGAGTTCTGGGGAAAGATGGCTGATATCATACGGCTTTTATACCCAAGAGCAGTGCGGACTCAATCGTAATACGGGATCCATATTGAGGCGATCGCGGTGACAAGGGTGGAATATATTGATGCATGGTCCGTGGCTGGGGTGGCTTGGTCAAGGGCCAGAGCACATCTTCTTTTTCTGAATGTCTTGCAGGTGCAAATTGTTATCTTGTGTGATTCTTAATGCGCTGTCAAACATGCACACAGAACATTAACAGCGGTGAACTCTCTAAGTTTGAAAAATGACATTGATGGGTAGGACGGGCTATCGTAGAAAAAGGCTTGTTGTTTTCCGGGATTTAACATAGCGCAGACATTGAATTGTTCAGTGTCACCGGGGTCTATGTACTTTCACCAACAACAAGCCGAGGACAATAATAAACGGGCTCACTCATAATTGGACAATACGCGAGAATGAGGAAGCAGAGGAGGTAATTTCCCGAAAAGGTCCAGTGACTGTCTCAGTCAGAGTTGTTTGACCAGTCGAAGTAAATCTGTCCAATTGTTGGCATTGTTTGGTGACCGTGCCGAACGGATTTTAAATTTCAAAGATGAAGACAGGGCTTGATCGAGTTCGAGACCCATTTGTAGGCATCGTCGCGGGATAGGGTACCTAAGAGATCGACATCTGGTGTAATTTAGTAGCAGAGCTTCAAATATTGAAAAATCCTCTTTGCGTCCTCTATATCTGCAGACAAGATTTGAGTATTTATCATTCCTGATATTTACCAAGCACGCACCTCGTTACTTATGCTATTACATCCCACACCTCGACGATTCAGGTTCCAAGGGTATTTCGCTTCTTGTTGCAAGAAGAGTTATTTAGCACCGGCAAATTTCTACTTCCCCGTGGTGTTGTAGTCGTCGATGGGCCGCAATATTCGAGGAGAAACCAAGGTCTGTCTCTTTCCCGACTTGCGTACAACACGTGGTGGAAAGTTGAGGTGGGAAATAGAAAATATATAATTGGTGCATTATTGTAAATAGAGGCATTTGGGAAGTGATATAAGTGGTGGAAAGCATAGTGCAGAATCATAAGCAACGCAATTTTACTAATTCCCACATTCCATATTTGGAAATAATTACTGGATGTGGTCGCCAATCAAGAAACCCGTCAATTCGTGCTCCAACTATGAGTCATGGGCGGGATCGTTATCATTTCTACAGGAAGGACACTGGAATGGATGTAAGCCCCCCTCAAAAGAAAGAGGTGGCATGGACCTTTTCCGGTCTATGACATCATCGTCTCCATCTTATTGTTCTTGCCAGTCTCTGACAATTGTCTATTTACAAGTTGTCGTTCCTGGTTCTTATTGTCTTCGGCTTTTATTGTATTGATGCACGTAGACGCCGGTGTTGCTGCGCCATTGGCCCAAGCTGTATTGGATCCGCAGCGAACAATAAGGCTTTCCTCCACCACGACTTACCTCCACTCAACGACTCACGGGGCGGTAAAGAACAGATAGTGGTCAATTTTCTCCCTTCTATATTGGGGAAGGCAACATTCGAGTTATGTTTGTTAAGTGGCTCAGTACTACCATGCGTCGTAGATGGTAATTAATTGTAACAATACACGGCCATCATGAGGAACGGATCTCTTGTGCATTGTGACCCTGGCATTGAAATACGCTAACTTCCCACAACATATATACAGCAAACGGCCATATATGAATATCTCCCTACTCAGCTTATTGTTGGGATTGTCTCAGGTTATCCGCTCAATATACCTTTCCCATTCAGTTTCGGGGATTAATTCAACTGTATTCACAGATCGGGACCGACTCCGCGTTCAGTGGGATGTTATGCCCCAATGTACAGGGGGATGGAGGTTATAAAAGGTGGTATGATTTTCGCTATCTTCTCTCCAGAACTCGTTCTACATCACAGCAAACTCAAATGGATTCCTTCACCTACATCACCCCCACTGAAGTCCCCGCCGATCGCGATGGTGGAGGTTCCGGAGGCAATGCTTACTGCGTTGTCGCCCACACCACCACCATTGACACCCCCACCAATATGGATGGCGGAGGCTCCGGAGGCAACGCTTACTGCGTTGTTGCCTAAATGGCGCACCTCCTCTTACCACTACCCCATCATTATTGTGCGTTTTCCCCCCGTCGTGATATCTTCGATCGCTTCACTGAATTCTTTCCTCCCTTCGCAGATCATCATCTTTACGACTACATATCCTTTTCTGCTCTTCACGAGTTCGGACACCCTCCGAGTCGGGTTAACAATAACTTATGCCGGCCTTCTAGCGGCTTTCGACTTCACTCTATGTTGTTTTATTAGCGAACGGTTCACTTTTCGACAGGTAGTTTTCGGATTTGGGCGAAGGTGCGGGGGATGGGTGGTTCAAATATGATGATCTTGGAGTAATATACATATACAATTGGTTTAATAGCATCATTTTTATGAGGCTCTAATTTGGTGCGAACTTGATAGGGGAAATCAGAAAGGCAAGAGCAAACGCGGTAGAAAAGACTTGCTAGGTATGACTATTCCTCGACGCTCATTATTCCGTCTTCCTCTTCGCCTTCTTCTTGTTCGCCTTCGATGGATCATGCACTAATTTCTTGTGCCTCACCAGCGCATCCTTCCTCGTGAACAAACTCTTACACCCCGCAACGTCGCACGCATAGCTCCGGTCCTGATGGATTAGAGACTCAAGGTGGCGCATCATGTCCCCCACGGCCTTGGTTCGGAAATTCGGGCAAAGTAAGCATTCATAGGCAGCCTTCCCAGAGTGCTCGGTGACCACTTTGTAGGAAGTGGAATTGGAGTTGGGGGCACAAACGGAGGTGCTGGTAGTTATAGAGGAGGTGACAGTGGCGGTTTGATCACGCTGGCCTTGGCGTACACCTCCGCGTTTTCGTTTTCGGGTGATGGAGGATACGGACGATGATGAGGAAGATGGGGGGTTCGTGGACGTTCGGGAAGTGGTGGGACCCAAGTCAAAAGATGGAACGTAAGCATCGTCATCTTCCTCTTCGTCGTCTTCCTCTGAGTGTGATTCTGGATAGTCATCAACGTCAAAGGTGAGTCGTTTGGGTGCTTTGCGTTGGGGCTTTTGTAAGGTTGTTCTCGGTGCAAAGATTGTTTTGCCTCCTATTGTTGGTCGTTTAATAGGAGCTGCGGGTTTTGGTTCGGGTACTCTGCTTCGGACTCCAGCAGAGCCTTTCGTCGAGACCAAGGCCTCGTCACTACGAAAAATAGTAAGCTCCAAGGCATATAAACGCGTGGATTAGAATATGACTCACATATGCAACGGGGCAGATTTTGATCGACTTCGCCCGGTTAAGGGTCTTTCGTAGATATCGCGGTGCGTTTCTTCATTAAGAAACTCCGCGGCTCTGGGTTCTCCTGGACCCCCTGCGTCGTATCCTTCATGCACCGGTATATCCTGGTGGAGAGGTTCCTCTTCACCTTCTACTTCAGAGAGGTAGTGTAATCCGCTCTCTTGATCCATGCCATCTTCGTCAACGCCTGCGTCTTCATCCTCCGCCTCAGGATAATCAAAGAGACCAAGCTTTGGATATCGACCCGTGTATTGGGCATACCTGTGGAGGGACTCTATACTAGAGACCTTCGTCTCAGTGGCGGCCGACATCACGGGTGGAGATGTGTCAAAGATGTTGACATTAAACACCACTGGTTGGGAGTTCGTGTGAGGAATTGGCTGCGCAGGCCGACCTGGGAAACGCGCATTGAAAGCGGACACGAGTTCGACGCCCTGAAAAGAGCGTCGACCTATGGAGCGTCGGAGTTCGGACGCGCTCAACCGGGTGGTCTCTCGGGGTGGGGCTGGAAGAGGTTGAAGGGAGGGGGGATAGTCGTCGTGTTCACTGTGATTGGTTCTCCAAATCGCCATGATATTGCTTGGTGAGTTGAGGTTGGGGAAATAATATGGCATCTGATGTAGAATAAAGGGACGTTATAATGTGAAGTCGAAAACAAAGCGCGGTCACTTTCGTTTCTTTGTTGTCGCTCCCGTCGCCACTTCTGAAGCCAGTCCATTTGTACCTGACATGTTAATGGTGATGCTTTGTTATTTTATGTCCAATGAAGATGCCGGTCACCGCAATATCTCAAATCTGTGAGACGTTAACCCATGGTTATTATAAGTAGTTGCCTGCACAAAGCATCCTGACTCGACTCACTAAGGCGGTGCGGCCTTTTCTTCAGAGGAATGATGTCAATGGTAATTTCGAGTTCAACACGTTACCCGTAGTCTTCAGTGGTAGAAGTAGGAACGAGCGCGCCGTAGCGGCCAGCGATCGAAAGCAAGTTTGTATGGAAAGCCGGAAACAAACATCATAAGTAATTACATAATTGATCGCCTTCTCACAAAGGAGTCAGGTTACGAGTCTTTATTTATAAAGATGAGTTTTTTTACCCAATCGAAAAGCCCTTGTCCCGCGTTTTCACAACCCCCATCAATGATGGCATTACGTAAACAACATGTGACTCCTACCTCCCAGCTAGAAAGTACTTGTCCGCGTTTTCACAACCCCCATCATTGATGGCATTACTTAAACAGCATGTGATTGCCAACTCCCAGGCAGAAAGCCCTTGGGTTTATTGGTCATGGGAGTGGGTATGTTATCTGCCAGTTATCTGCCCAGCAGATTCCGCACCCTCAAAATTTCCTCCCTATTACCCGTTGTATCTCATTCCTTAACTTGAAACTTGAGTAGGCTGTAACTGAATATGAGTAGAATAATCCTATCAGATTACATTTGCTATTTTTTTCCTGTAAGAGATAGAAAGGCCACATATGTTATCTGCCACTCTCAATGTTATTTGCCATGCCCCTATGTTATCTGCCACCACAGCCACTTTGGATTACTCAGGAAGGAGGTCATTGCACCGTATTTTCGCATTTATAGTACCTGTATTTTGCTTCCCTCTCTGAAATTTCGGCAGTATGTAGCATAAAAATATCTCAATATATTGGCCTATTTGGTTGACCTAGAAAAACTGTTGAGGTGCTGTATTTCAGCGATGGCGGATAACTCATGGCTGTGCGGCCACGTGACCTTCCCGTGCCCATTTCTCCACTTTGCTCGTCGTTGTTGCCAACGTTGCGACTTCCACAATTGAGAGAAAAATGCAGAAATATTCAAGGGAATAAAAATAATACCAAAGGGAGTAATGCCAGAAATTCGGCATTCAAGAGTAAGATTTGAGCCTGAAAAACCATATTTCAACGCAACTCCTCATTACAGATTTGGAAGTCTCGAATACAATGTAATCATGTGCGCATGTGCGCGAGAAAAAAATTCCATCCAAGCTAACATGTAACTCACTTACGCAGGCCTGATGCAAGGGCAGCGGGAATTCTCAGCATTACTCATGTCCCAAAATGGGAGTTTCTTGAATTCTTTACTTTTCACTCATTTTTATTTATTTTTCCTGTTTCGATACCCACTTCCATGACAGGAAAACCAGCCCTTGTCCCACATTTTCACAACCCCCATCAATGATGGCATTACTTAAACAAACACGTGATTCTCAAATCCCAGCCAGAAAGTCCTTGTCACAACCCCCATCAATGATGGCATTACTGAAGCAGCACATGACTCCCAACTCCAGAAAGTCCTTGTCTGCGTTTTCACAACCCCCATCAATGATGGCATTACTTAAACAAACACATGATTCTCAAATCAGCCAGAAAGTCCTTGTCCCGCGTTTTCACAACCTCCATCAATGATGGCATTACTTAAACATCCCAATTCCCAACTAGAAAGTCCTTGTCTGCATATTCACAACCCCCATCAATGATGGGATTTAGTTAAGCACATGTGACTCTCAAAAAATCTGAAACATCCTTGTCTGTGTTCCTATCAATTCTTACTATTTTTGGATGATGTTCAAAAACTTTTCTAATCACACTTATCCCTTTCCCCAACTCCCTTTGTACTACTACTTCTTGATCTATTTTTGACGTGATTCATTATAGTATTTTGGTCAATACAGCTTCCACAACCTGTAGTTACATTGTCCAAATTATATAAATTTTATTTATCAGTCAACTAAAATCATATTCCATTGCCATTTCTACATAATACAGAGAATTAAATACAGGACTGATGAAAGGAATGGTAATTAGTACCATTTTGGCGTCTCTTTTAAATAACATGCTCAGTTTTGCATATTTTACTCCAGATTTTTGGATCTGATCATGAAGTCTTTAAGATGGTTATAAAATAATAATGAAATTTACTTTACTATCAGGCCCATGAGGCTCTGCTCAATCGCTCTCGCTGGCAGTCCAATTGTCCTCCCACCCCGAAATGAGGGCGGTTCACCTCCTCCGTCGCCGTCGGCATTGGCATTCCCAATAAATGGTGGGGGCTTACCTCGTCACTTGGTTCAAACCCTTCGTATGGCTGCCATTGTCTTCATTGGCATTTTTATTTCCTGACCTTTGGGCTCTCCGCGTCGTGGGGTTTCGTATCGTCGATGGTCGGTGTGGCTGTTGCTACGTTCGCGTTGGGGTTCGCTATGCCGGCGCCGTGCTGGCCTCGTCGTTCGTGTCGGAATTCGCTGGGCTGGCACCATGTTACCCTTGTCGTGGTCATTAGCCTGGTTGCGGGGTTGGTCGTCCTCCCTGGGGATCGTGCTGTCGTCATCGCTGGCATTTGCACGGTCGCTGTCCCTCGTTCTCGCTGGCGTTCTCGTCGTCATCATCCCTGGGGTTTGGGTCATTGTCGTCACTGGCATTCGCATCGTCACCGTCGCTGTCGTTCGCGTTGTGGGGTCTAAGGTTTCTGGTTGGTCGTTAGTTGGGTCGAAGGAGGAAAGATGGGAAAAAAGGGCCACAACAAATGTTGTGGCCCGTTTTCGCGACGCACTACGCGGGCCTTCCAGCTCCTGAACCCTCCCTTCCTTGCATTCTTCGTTCCCCCTCCTCCTCCATGTTGTCTTCTGGGCGTTGTTTTCCCTCCTTCATTTCCCCCTCGTCCTCGTCGATTCGCCCCTCCTCCTCCTCGTCAATTCCTTTCACTGGCCTCCAAAATCCTGGGACCTACCGTATCCATCTCCCTCTCCAATTCCTCTGTCGAGCGAGGATGAACCTGCCCACATCCCTTTGGAAAGGGAGGGGGAGGGGGGGTCGTTGCGCTTGCTGGAGCGCCGTTGGTTGGGCCCACATCCCTCAACAGAGGGGAGGGGCTCCTAGCCGGGTTGACGCGCGAGGTTGGAGCAGGGGAAGACAAAGGTGGTGGTGGAGGAGAGAGAAGATGAGCGAACATCAACCGTGATGCGGTTGATGTTCGATCTAAACTCCGCTCATCACACAAAGATAGCATTCGATATGCATCACGCTGGGTGGCTCGATAACAAAATAAATTTTGATTTATTTTATAAATACTGTAAGGACGTCAGATCTAAATTTTTAAAGAAAAATACGCCAAATTGAGCATGTTATTGCAGAAAAATGCCAAAATGGTACTAATCACCATTCCTTTCGTCAATTCTCTATATAAATCTCTGTAGTATTTAGAAATTTTTTTCTTTCAAACCTGGGATCTCACATGCTTAGGGTAATTACAAAATAAATAAAGCTTTTATATTATTATCAGACATATGAGGGTTCACATCGAACGCTATCTATGGGGGCGAGCGGAGTTTGAAACCACCATCAACCGCATCACGATTGATTTCTTTCGTTCTCTGCTACTTCCACCACTTCCCCCACCAACCTCGCCCTTGCCCTTGCTCTCGACACCACCAACTTCGCCCGCCAACCTCGCGACGAGCCCCTCCCCTCTATTGAGGGATGTGGGCTCGATTAAGACTGCCTCATCTCCCTCAGAAGCGAGGACACAGGCGCAGCCGCCCCTCCCCTTTCGAAAGGGATGTGGGCGGCTTCGACTCATTCGAAGGAGGAACCGAGAAGGCTGCGGGCTACCCACGACTTGGGAAGCCCAGTGAGCCATGAAACACGAGCCACGATGTTTGTTGTGGCTCGCTTTCGCTCTCCGTTAGGTGACAAGACGATGAGGGGAGAGGAGAGATGACAAGAGGGGCAAAAAACAACAACAACGACAGTGGCGGCGAGCGGAGGACCAACGGGGCCGAGTTCAGCCCATCGAATGCAAATCCCACCCAATGACAGCGACTGGAGCACGAACGCGGGCGAATCCCCACAACAGCCACGAGTGGAGGACCGGGGCCAACGACAGCGAACCACTACAGCGGGTCAAATCCAACGATGGGGGATCAAACGCAGTGACAAGGGGCCAACCACAGCGAGCAGCGAACGCAATGACAGCGACCAGAACAACGAGGCAAATCGGGAGGACGAGGCGTATGACACGGATGACGAGGTGAACAACACGGATGACGAGGTGAACGACATGGATGACGAGGCGAACGACACAGATGACAAGGCAAACGACACAGATGACGAGGCAAACGACACGGATGACGAGGCGAACGACACGGGTGACAAGGTGAAGAAGAGGGAGGATGAGGCAAACGCGAAGGAGAGGGTAAGTAACCAAGAGGAGAGGGCGAACGAGGAGGG